>BNJT01002877.1_pt1 | contig 114038 bp, 102 predicted proteins | sample 8540491 | NCBI WGS metagenome assembly BNJT01 (sample SAMD00202455, study PRJDB9452) | human saliva metagenome | host: Homo sapiens
ATGATTAAAATTGTAGAAGATGAATATAAAATTTGGGACTGGGGACGGTTTTACATTTCTATTCCCAAAAATGAAAAAGAAGACTACATAGAAGAATTTGGTTATGCAGAAAATAAATTTATCTGGCAAAAATTAAAGATTATATAAAAGTGAAACAAATATAAAATTAAATAAAAAAATAAAAGAGAGTGAATTTCAAAGTACTCTTTTTTTAAGTTCTGATTGATTAAACAGATGAGTATCGATCCTGTCATTAAATTTAGAAAATTCATCGTATCTGGCATCTTTAGGGAACTTTTGTATCAACAATATTTTTTTCGTATGTTCTGGCACATATGAAAGTGTTGCAGTGAGAACAATTTCATCAGGGAGCTCTTTCATATTTTTCCATGATTTCAGCACGCATTTGTTTCTCTAATTCTTTAGTTTGTTTTAATGTATCTTCAAATTGTTTTTAATTGACGAAGGGAACTCTCTAGTTTCATCATTGATTTGAGCATTGCATCTTCATCAACGTTAAATTAAAGTTAATTGAGGTGAAAAACAGTGGCATGAAGCACGTTCCTCAAAACGAGATAGATACAGCGTCTTTTTCAACATCTAATGAAGTGTGTTCTCTTACATTTGGTTCTTTAGAATATTGTTGGTATGGAGAACTTTCTTTTTAATTTTTTTCTGTATCTACAAAGAACAGGTTTTGCATCAATAAATAGAGATGAGTTTCCAGAGTTTCATCTTTGATAGATTTTACATTTAAGTCTTTCATAGAGTTAAGAATTCGATTTCTAGCGTTTTTCCTTAATATTATCTAAACTTTCATAACAATACGCAAGTTATTAAGTTTTACAGGCAATTCTGTTTCTTTATCGAGATTTCGGACTGGTTGAAAGATTTCTTGCAATGGCGAAATGATTGAGCGATTTGTAATTGTTCGTTTAAATCATCAGCAATAGACGGCATTCATCAATTGTATTGAAGTGGTCAGAGGGTGCATCCCGTAAGGACGGCGAACAATGATACTACATCTTTTTGGTGTTCAGTCTTGCTAATATGATGGTTGAGAAATTTATTCAAAAATCATCTTCTTCTAAGTCAATAGTAAATCATCAATAGTAATCTTTTTAAGATTATTTTGAACTTTCATAAAGAAAACAAGTTTTTCCCTTAATGCAATCCTTTGAACAGGGTTTTATCTAATTTGAGCTGGTTATTATCTAAGTTTCTAAATTAGAGGTTAATTTCAGGACTTTATTCATTGGGATTTTGAGTCCTTTTTTTATTTTTCTTATATCGAATTTAGTTGTTGATAGAAAAAGGAATAATATAGTATAAGAAGATTTTTTTAAAAAGAGGTTCAAGATGAACAAAAAAAATGGTATGAAAATTCAAGATTTTTAGCATTTTTAATAAAGACAAAATCAAAAGTTGTAGTTTTGAGTAGTGGAATTAAAATTGGAGATTCATTTGAAGGAAGAAATTGAAAAATATTTGCAGTAAGGATATGTTTTGTAAAGCAAGAACTGGAGATTTAGACATTGTATTGGAATGAGATATAGAATAGTTGATTTAATTTTTGTGAGTGAAAAGATTTCTCAATGATGGCAAATGATGAGTTAGAATGGATGGTTGCGTAAATTTGGAGCAGTGAGGGATTATCTAGGGTGATTAAGTTAATAAATGATGAAGTTTAAGTTTTCCAAATTAGCAAACTTTCAAATTAAAAGTATTAAATCATTACATTGTATTGATGCTTGGTGATACAAGTGGTGGAAAGGAAACGATTTGTGAGCGGGAGATACGTAAAGGTAATTATGTTGGATCTCACAAATGGAAGTTAAGTTTGTCTAAAAAGGGTTGTCAAGAGTCCTTTTTTTTGTTATAATATAAATTACAACAAAAAGAAATGAGGAAAAAAATTTATGAAGCAGTATGGAAATCAAATATCGAGAAAAACATGGGTCCTGGTGGAACAATTGATGTAGGTCAAAAAGTTAATATTGAGTAGAAGAAGTAAAACGTGTAGTTCTTACAGCAAATGATTTGAGTTTTATCCAACACAAGAACAATTAAAAGGTGATGATTTGTTGGGTAAAAGAGTTTATGATAGGTATTCAAAAAGCCCTATTACAATTTGAGAGAAATTACAAAAGTGGAAAAAGTTAAAGAAAAGCAGGCAGTGATTTCAAGTGGGCTGGGATAGGGAGTGGAAACAATGGAAAATTACACAAGCAATAACAAAGATGTATATATTCAACGAGATGAGATCAGACGAGGCAAATCTAAATTTGCAGTTGTTGGACTCGGGTTTATCAAAAGGGTGAAAATCCTTGATTTTTGGAGTACAGTATTTCAAAAACAATTTATTTCTGATGTTGATTCTGGTGGTGGCGAATATTGGCGTTATGATATTTCTAAGGGCATTCAAACAGAATTGAGCAGCATGGGCGTAAATGTAGTTACAAAAAGATGATTTGGTAATAAAGAAGTTCAATTTGACATTATTTATTTATCTAGTGTTTTCCATGAAATCATCAGTTATCTAAATCGTCAAGAACAGACTGAAACAATTGGTATGATTATGGAAAGTTTAAGGCTGGTGGATATTTAATTGAGAGTTGGGAGCGAGCTAATGAAATTGAAGAATTTTTTTCTGTATTGGGCGTATCTGGACGGGCGAAAAAGAAATGGATATTTGGGTCAATGAGTTTTGAAAAAAATTCTATTATTGATAATAATTATAATAAATACAAAAGATGGTTCAATTTCTGGCAATTATAAAAAGTGGTATGAAATCCTTTTTTTCATGGTGTTTGGGGATTTGAAATCATTGAGTCGTGAATCTAAAGAACAATATAACATTGAAGATAGTATTAGGGATTTTGGATTTGGGACTTAGGATAAATCAATTGAGATAAAGGAATCTATCGAGAAAAAGATGGGAGGTTTTGAAAATCATCTACAAAAAAAATATTTCGATTTGAATCAGTTCCATTTAATGGTAAATCAATTTATGTTTTTTTCAAAAAAAATAAATAAAATCTATTGACAATCATTTGATATTGTGATAATATAGTATTGTTCAATAATGTTGGGTCGTCAGAACAAGATTTCAAATCCGTGTGAAAAGTACGTAAAAAGCAATCATAGGGACAGTTCATAAGAGTGGATATGGATGGCTGAAATAGACAGAGTGTTGGTTCGATTCAACAAAAGATTTTCATTAATATTTCTTATCATTTGAGTTCAAAGAAGTTTTACAAAGGTGACGATGAGTAGAACTGAAAAGGCAAAAAGGGTTACAGTAGTTTCTATTTATTTTTCAGGGACGTGGGTACAATCGGTGGGCAGCGATCATGAGGACGGTTTGCGGTTCGGGACTAGCATGGTCCATTCCTAGTTTGGCATATAGTCGGTATGTTAATATTGGTAGGGGCGTTAGTGAGGGCTATATTAAGTTCTAAATCCAATAACGTAATGAAAGATTAGTTCTAAATATGAATGTGGGTTCGATTCCAAAAACAGGAGTAAAAAAATTTAAAAATTTTTAAATTTTTTTCTATTGAGATTGATAAAAAAATTATGATATAATAGTATGTCGATAAAATTTTTGGAATCTAAATGATTCCTTTCTGATGGGCGTTGAGTAATTGGATGGAGCACGAAAAGCTAAGCGTGCGGTTGTAGGTTCGGAACTTTCACGGGGCAGTTCTGGATCGGACAGGGCATCTCATTTAATATAGGAAAACATATAAAAAGATACAGTCATGAATTTTTTTAAAACGATTTTTTAAAACAGATTTACGAGTCTAGAATTTCAGGAACGAACAACAATGAGTTTTCTAAACAGTATGGTAAATAATAATTTGAAAAAAAAAGTTCCTAGTTTGATTTAAGGGGTTTCTTGTGAAGTTAAATTGAGTCGAGGCAGCAAAGTCCCTATAAAGCGGGTTATCTGAATGGCTGAAAATCATCAAAAACGAGACTCCTATTAAGTTTATTTTTTTGATTTTTTTCGTTGTTTTTTTCATGAGGCTAGACAATATTTCACTGTTGTCTAAGCACATTATCTGAGTTAGTGAAAAGGTATCACATAGGATGCATTGGCTAAATTGGGGGTTCAGATCCCTCGAGCACAATTTGCGATTGACAGGCGTAAAGGGATGGTAATTACAATCAAAAGGATTGAAAAATTAGTGAACAGTGTATTATAAACGTGAAGAAGGCAAACAAATGAAATATGGTTGAGTCATGGTATAATGAAGAAGATTTTTGGTGAGTTATGTGAAACAATTTGATAATTATTCTTTGGATTTCAAAAGTAGAGAATGGGATGCGAGTAAAAGGAGCTATGTGGGGAAATAAAAAGTTTTGTTCTATGAAAATGAAAAAAAGTAGTAGGGATACTAATTCTCATTGAAATCAGTATTCATAAGGAACTTTGTTTATATTCCTTACGGGGCATTTTGATTATTCTAATAAAGAGTTGTTGTCTATGTAACAGAAGTTTAAAGAAAATTGGTAAAGAAAAATAAAAGCAATTTTTTTGTAAAAAGTAGTTCAAAAACTGTATTTAATGATGAATCTATTAGTTATGATTTCAAAAAAATAACGGTTGGGTAGAAAATGTTGAAAAAAATCTTTTGATTCTATTCGAGGGCAAAAATTAAGTGGCGTAATTAAAGATTTCAAAATGAGTAAAAAGAATGAAGCAAGAAGAAGAACAACAGAAAATAAAAAAATGTACGTTCTGTTTGATCTAATATGACAATGGAATTTCTTTTTGAAACATTATTACATGATTTTTTTATTCTTTGGTAGAATTAGTGAAAAAAAAGACAAAGGTATTAAATTGAGAAATAAAGATTATTTCAGACAATTTGGTATATAGATAGCTGAAATTCATTTATTGGTGTTTCTTATATTGATAAGGAAAAAAACAAATTGGTAGAATTAGATGAAGAATACAATAAATCAAACAGTGAAAAAGAGTGAAAACAAAAAAATTAGAAGGATTTCAAATATATTCAAGTTGAAAATATTCCGGTTTCAGGCAATCTTGGTGTAATCTATGGAGATGGGCGGATTGGTCTGGTGGTTGACGATAAATTCAAATCATACAATTCAAAGACTCTTATTCTTGGAGTGAAAGTCAATTATGAAAGCATTTGAAATCAATCCTAATCTTAAATATGTAAATTTAGGGTGGAGTAGAAAATGATGGTCATTTGGTGGATTTAAAAAGAAATTCAAAGCTGAAATTAGGAATTCTTGTAATGAATTTGATTTGGCAATTAGTCCTTTATATTATTTATTCAAATTTTGAACTAAAAACATAGGAACATTCTTAAATTCATTAAAAAAATAAAATTGAGTGATATATATAAAGAGGAGTTAATCAAAAGTGCTTCTTTATATATTGATTATGAATAATTTTAATCTTAATGGTTGTCAGTAAAATTATTTGTGATACAATATTAAAAAAATGATATTTTATAAAATTTTCGGAGAGGTGGTAAGTCTGGTTAAAAGAGGACGGTTTGGCGGGAAAGATTGGGTCGTTAATTCAGCGCGTGGGTTCGAGATCATTCTCTCCATATTTTTAAACATTAAAGGAACTTCAACAAAACAAGAAAGGAGCAGAATTATGAAAGGTATTATCCTTGCAGGCGGTTCTGGTGGTCGTTTATATCCAGATTTGGTGGGAGTTCAAAAACAGTTGGCGATCTATGACAGGCGTGATTTATTGGTTGTCGAGAACAATGTTGGCAGGGTATTAAAGACATTTTAATTATTTCTGGTCAAAGGTTTGGCGTTTTAAGATTTTTGCAATGATGGGTGGATTATGGAATCAACATATCCTATAAAGAACAGAAAAATAAAACATGATGGTCTTCCTCAAAGTTTTATTATTGGAGAAGAATTTATTGGTGATGATAGTGTTGAGTCTAATCCTAGGGTGATAATATTTATCATGGAACTGGATTGTCAGAAATTTTTACAACGTGCAGTTCAAAAGGGATCTGGTTCTGCGTATCTTTGGTTATAATGTAAAGGACTAGACGATTTGGAGTTATCAGATTTGATGATAACATGAATGTAATCTCAATCGAAGAAAAAAAAGGCTGAAAGAGCTTTTGTTCTAATTGGCGTGGTGGTTTATATGTTTTTTTGACAATGGGGGCGTGAAATTTCAAAAAAATCTTAGGCGGGGTGTACGTGGAGAATTAGAGGGTGGGCGATGTAATCAAAGCATATTTAGAAAAAGGTGAATTATCAGTGGGAGTAATGAATTATGGATTTTGGGTCGGTTAGATGCAGGGAACACATGAAGAGTTTGTTAGGGGAAATTTCACGTTATATTGAAACAGTCCAACGATTACAAAAATATTCAAGTGAGGCAATCTTGAAGAGGGTGGGAAATTTATCAGTATGGGTTATATTGAGTCGTGAGAAAGTTTTAGGGGATGAAAATTAAAGAAAAAAATGAATATGGAAGCATTTGAGTTTCGCATAATTGGAGAAAAAGATGGTTAAATATAAGAATATTATAGTTACAGGTGGAAGGTTTTATCGGATCTGAGATTTCGTTCATTACGTTCATAACAGAGATTTCCTAATGTACATATTACAATTTTTAGATAAATTGAAATTTGGTGGAAAATCAAAAATAATGTTAAATCAATTCTTGGAGATAGAGTAGAATTGATTGTCGGTGACTGATATGGATAAAGATTGGTTGATAAATTGAACTCTAAAGCAGACGTATGTTCATTATGCGGGCAGAGTCATAATGACAATTCAATTAATGAGGCATCAGTTTATCTATACAAATTTTGTTGGTACATATACATTATTAGGGGAAGGTACGTAAATATGATTTACGTTTTCATCATGTTTCAACAGATGAAGTTTATGGCGATTGGATTAAAGAAGATTTAAATGGTCATGGCGGGTGGGGGAAAAAAATTTGGTGAAGATACAAAGTATAATCCTGGTTCTCATATTCATCAACAAAGGCGAACTCAGATTTGATGGTTAGAGCATGGATTAAATCATTTTTGGAATTAAGGCTGATTTCTAATTTGATCTAATGAGTACGGACATGACATATTGAAAAAAATTTGTTCCTAGACAAATTACGAACATTTTAAGTGGAATTAAGGCAAAAATTATATGGAAATGGTAAAAAAATGTTAGAGATTGGATTCATACAAACGGAGAAAGTCTTCTGCAGTTTGGTCTATCCTAATGATGGTAAAAATTGGCGGGAATTTTGGGTTAATTGGACAGTGGAGAAAAAGAATAATAAAAAGAGTATTGGAATTTATCCTTAAAAAGAAATGCACAACAATGATTTCTATGAATATTTGGTGATGGGGACGGTCATGATTTGGGCAGCGTGATTCCAGTAGAGTGTACAAAGAATTGGATTGGAAGCAAAAATATGGCAATTTTTGAAGAAGGTCTAAGACAGATATTCAATGGTATATAGATGAGCAGAATGGTGGGAACACGAAAAAGATGAAGTTGAAGCAAAAAAATGGTAAAAGGTAAAAAAATTATCTAAAAAGGAAAGCAGTTTATTCTGTTTTCCTTCCTTCTATAAAACACCAGTTTAAAACAGGCTAGCGAAGGGTGGTAAAATCACATATAAGTAACACAAGTAATATTAAAACAGATCAGAAACAGTGGGCGTCTGAGCGCAAAATAGAAAAGGGTTTAGGAATTTATGAATGAAGTGATTGTGAAATATTTGGTCAATTATGAAAATTAAAGGAACTTTTAATCAAACGAGTTTTATGAAAAAAATAGAAGTGGAAACAAAATTCAGCAATATGGAAAAGATTGTGGCAGATTCAAGAGGGTGATCTTTTAATAGTGCTGTAGGGAGGAATTAGGGGAATTGAACTTTTTAGACAATGTTGAGCGATAATAATTTATATTAGGCGATGATGAAAGAGGGTAATTAACAAAGGGCATGATTACAATTCAGGGCGTAAAAAAATCTGATATGGGAGATTTCTTTTTTTGTAGTAAAAGTCAAAAGAAAAGTATTGATTTCAAAAACAAATCATAGTTTGTTTGGTAAGAATATTCTTATTAAAAAAATGGGTTCATGAATGGCAGATTGATTATTATGTGTATTTATCTGTTTATCAAAAGTCAATAGATACAAGTCAGATTTTTGATTTGAATAAAAGTTGAGTCATGTAGTAATTCATGGATATGTTTCAGGGCAAGAGTTTATGGAAAAATGGAACCTAGATTGGTGAAAAAAAGGTTTGGTTATCCTAAATATAAAGTAGGGACTTTTTCAGAACTTTTTCCTAAATTTTATAAAAAGATGGATGGCGGTGGTAAGAACAAAAGATTGTTGAACAGATGAATATGAGTGAAATGAAAGAGCAAGAAAATATTTACAACATTTTCTTTACAGATGGTATTCAATCCATTGGCCAGTGGGATATGAAATATATTTTAAATGAGCAACAAAAAAATATGATTTATCGAGTCTATAGAGGCAGTAAACATTATGATAGGGCACAAAAAAATAAAAATTAACAATAGAAATATTTTTTTGTGGTATTATAAATAAAGATAATGGTATGATGTTCAAATGTTAGTAGGAACTTGCGAAGGGGTAGAGCTCGGTAGAAATTCATGGATATAAATTGGTTATTCCTTGGTATGGATGAAGAAGTTGTTGTGACATGGAACTAAAATTGGTTGGGTATTATCTAAAAGATTTTTTTCTTGGATTAAGGTTGATATAGACAGTAAAAGGAGTAAACAATGAATTATCATGTATCATCAAAAGGGACAGTGTATGTAAAGCACAGGAAAGATGGGCGGCATTGGGTGGTAAACATTTTTGATAATGGGAGGGAGATGGAATGAGTTAGATAATCTAAACAACAAGGAGGGATTTCAATTGAAAAAGAGTTAAAAGTGGTGGCAAAACAGTAGAATTAGATTAAGAAAAGAAATTGGATGATAAATCAAGCATTGGGTTTGGAACAAGATGGCGACATTCCAGTGGCTGAAAAATCTAAAGAAGGATTTGAAGACAAAGAGAATTAAAGAAGAGAAATAGAAGGGGTAAAAAAAGAAAAAGATTAGCAGAAAATCTAAAAGTTTTTTGAAGCAAAGAGTTCTTAGAAACTAAAAAAATATAGGGGATGAAGTAATTGGGATTTATATAAAGAGCATTTCTCAAAAGCGAGATATGTATAAATCAGATTTATCGTGGTGAACAAAAGCAAAAAGAAAATCGTGAGCTTTCAATACAGGTGGGCATGTACGGTCAAGGAAGATGAGTCTAGGCTAAAACAGAAAATACGCATCTAAATTTGGTGAAGTTAGAACAGTTGATTATGAGAGCATCTAAGAACATCCTTTAAAAAAATGCGGAAGAACTTTTGAAATGTTTGAACAAGGATGCAAAAGAGCATAATATTGACAAAAAGACATATGTGCGAAATCAAGATTTATCAGTAATTATTAAGAAAATGGGATATAATGGAGTAACAATTGGTCTCAAATCAGATATGATTATTGTTTTCCTACGAGGTAAAAAGAAAGGTTAGTTCTTATGGGCGAAAATCTTCTTTTGAGCAAATAAAAAGAATAATATAGTAAAGAAGAAATTTAAAAGGGTACAAATTGGATAATAAATATGATGTAATTATTATTGGTGGTGGGGCTGGCGGATTAAGTGCAGAACATGAGACTCTGGGGCGAATTTAAAAGTTCTTGTTATTGAAAAAGAGATATGGTGGGAACTCTCAGTTATACAGAAACAGAACATATTGACAATTGGGATTGGGTGGTGTTTCCATAAGTGAGCTCTGGATTAGCAGACAAAATGAGAGGAGAGATGAAAGCAGGTTCAGACAGAATTAAAAGGGATTTGAAAATGTGGTAAGATGTAGCAGAAAATAGTTTATATAAAGTAGAAACAGGTGGAGTTTATGACGAGAGTGTTCAAAACAGTTCTATTATGCAAGGGGCGTTCTGTTAGCAACAGGGTACAGAACATAATCATTTAATTCTTGAGCAACATGATGAGTTATTAGGGTATGGGAATTAGTTGTTGGGATTTGTGACGGTGAACTTTCTGGCGGCAGAATACGAGGCGTTGTTGGTGGTGGAGATAGTGCAATGGAATCAGCATTGTGAGTATCTGGATTTGGCAACAAAGTTTATCTTTTAATTAGAGATAAGATTAGGGGCCCAAAATCTCATTTGGGTTCAAAATGGTTGAAGAAACAGAAAACATTGAAATCATTTACAATGAAGTAAAAAGAATTGATTAGTAAAGATGATGTGTTAAGTGGCATTAAATTAAAGATGATACAATTCTTGAAGTATCAGGTTTATTCAGTACAATTAGACAGAGTCTAATGGCAGTACATTGATTCTTTATATTTAAACAATGTTGAGAAATTCAATGATTATCTATTAAAAATGTTGGTACATAATTTATTAACGTATCATAATGGTAATGGATTATTCATTTGACGATTTAAAAAAATCAAAAATATAGACAAGTTGACGTGCAGTAGGAGGGGGATATGCGAACAGAAATCTATGATTATCTAAAAAAAGGAGTATGGGCAATGAGATGAAATCATTAAAAAAATGATTGTGGTGAAATTCAAAAAAATATTTTTGATGATTGGCTACAAAGAGCAATTAGAAAAAAAATATGAATCGTGAAAAAGATTATGACAGAGTATCTTTTTTGGTGAAGTTAAATATGGACTTTGTTGTTGGGTATTAGGTCTAGTTTTTTTGGGGTTGAGCAGTTTGTTATGCAGACATTGAGTCATAAGGAATTTGGAATTATATATTCTTTTTCAATTTTAGGGATTTTAATTTTGAGTCCTAATTTTAATTTTTCTTTAAAGGGTATATTTTTGGAATTTTGGTTTTGAAAAGGTCAAAAGGAACTTCTTCAAACGTCATACAAATCAAAAAAATATTAGAACAATGGTAGATATTTAGGAGTAAATAAATCAGATTTGAATTTTTAATGAAGATTATATTATAATAGGTCTTAATATTAAAGACGAAAAAAACAATTAAATAAAATAGAAGAGGATTTCAAAAAAATGGAAAACAGAAATTTAGTAGGAATCAAGTACGATAAAAGTAAATGAATATTTTTGAAAAAAATTCAAACAGAAATACAAAGAGATTATAAAAAAATAATAATGTAAGGAGATCATTATGTGGGTCGTAATTACGGTCGTATTTGTTGGAATTTTTAGAAAAAGTGTTCGTAGTCCCAGTATTATTATTGTTTATTAGAGTTTGAAAACAAAGCTGAGGCGGATCATCTGGTTGGTCTAGTATTCCTGATTGGGATTCAATTCATGGATTATGAAATATTGTTCTAATTGTGGGATGGTATTCATTGGCGGTGTTATGAATTTCATGAGAAGTGGTTATGAAGAAGAGTAACATATACAGAAAAAAAGTATTATGCAAAAATTGGACAGGGGTTTGAGGGGTTAAGAAGAGATTGCTGGTGGCATTACAGAAAAGCATGAGTCATCTTTGGTGGTAATGAGTTTGATTATGAGTCCCTAATCTAAAGTGGTAATGATGGCAAAAGATTTTTTTGGAGAAGTTGAGAGGGGCAAAAGGATATGGAAAATAATTTAGAGTAGAATTAAGGATTTTGATGGGATTGATGGGTATTTTTGAAAAAAATTCAAAACAAAATATAAATCTCATTATGAATTCTAACAGAGGTAATAAAAGTCATTTAGTATTGAAAAGTATCAAAAAAAGTTAATTGGCAACATTCTTTGGTTTTATTGGAATGATTGGTTTTCTTATGAGGTAGAATGATGTATAGTCAAATCTCAAATAATACAGCAATGGCAGAGTTTGAATCGGGATGCAGTGAGTTTTGAGTAATATTTTATCTATTGTTTTATTGATTAGTTTTTTCTTTTTTTAATTGTGATTAGTCTTATTGAGTTTTTTTAAAAAAATATTCATAGCGGGAGTGATGAATATACGGCAAGAGAATATTACAAAAAGTTAAAGACATTATGATTAGACAAATACAATCAGAATTAAGCAATTTGATTTGGGCGAAGATAGATTTATATTTGATGCATATGGTTTTGATTATGGCGGAAATTTAAGTAGTAATGAAAACATTAAATTATTTAAACAGATAGAAGAGAGTTGAAATTAAATGAGCAACAATCTAATTGAGCTCAAACATGATAGAGTCAAAAGATTCTTTGATGAAATGATAATTAAATATGAAACTGAGTATCAAAACAATAAAACAATAACTGAAAAGATATATGTTAGTAATCTTAGACCCGAGTATTAGAGGGCATTCAATTATTTTTGTTTATGATTGGGAACTTTCTGTTTTGAGACTAATTTGGTTCATAGAAAAGCAGAGCTAATTATGGTGGGCACAGAATTACAGATGAAGTTATTAAGTTAGCAAATGAGGGAATAGCATTATTAGTAACATTTGTTAGTGTTATTTTGTTGGTTGGGTAAATATTAGGGGCTAATGGAGGCATGACGGGGGACAGGACAGAGTGTTGAAACAAGAGAAGTAACAAAAATTCTATCAAGGAAGAAATATTTTGGTAAAAATCAAAGCAGAGCGAACATTATGTTAGATACAATCTAAATTATTCCATAAAGGAAGATGAGTGCATCTTTGATAAATACGGTATGGTGATTGGACGATTTGAGCACAAATGAAAACAAGAAAGTGTTTAGCGAAGCAGAACGTAAATTAGACAAAAGAATGAATGACATAGTAGAAATCAGTATCCTAATTTAGATAATTATTTCAAGGACTAGTTTATCAAGCAAGAATTTTTCAAGGAAATGTTATTGGAGTTCTATAAAAGAAAATTTTTTTCTGATTCAGATCCGGTTTGTGGGAATAATTCTTTTGATTGGATTTAGTAATAAGTATGAGTTAAGTTTTTCAGTTCAGTGAAACATTGACTATTGAATTTAAAAGTCGTGAGCCGAGTTTATAATTGGTCTTGGTTCTGTTGCAATATTCTTAGCATTTTTATTTTTTTCTTTATTTCTTGTTCAAAGCAATAAAAATTGGTATTTTAAATGATTTTCAGCATTTAAGAACTTTTAAAAATGAAAGTAAAAAGGAAATGGTAAAAAGATTTGGAAAGATTTTTGGGAAAGATATGTTGATGTTTCTTGTTTTGAATTTGAGTCAAGAGGTTTATTGGTGGAATAAATAAAGGGAGTGCTGTTGGGGGGATTTCAGAAAAAAACGATTACAAGATAGGTAAGTAGAGGGCTCTTAATAAGTTGAATAAAATTGGGTTACGTATGAAAAAAATAATATAGTAGAATTTGGTTATCCTAATTTGAGATAGTATTTTAAAAAAATTTATTAGAAATCCAACAGAAAAAAATATGAAGTAAGAAAAGAAAAAAATGGCAAAAATCATTTTTAAAAAGATTTTTTTGGTAAATTTATTCAGTTGTAATAAGCATGATTATCGTTTCAATCTTAAATCAGTTAATAGAACTTTAGATTATCCTAATGCATTAAATTGATTCTTGTTATAGTTGATGTTATAGCGAGGCATTTATGTTTTTGTAAATGGATTTATTTTTTTATCTTTCATCTGAAAGCATTCTTTCTTTCTTCATATTTGATTTTTTTAGAAATAATGAATTATAAAGGGCTATAATGAACGAAAGTAGTGAGAACAATCAAAGATGATTTTTGATGTCTATTTGAATAGTTCAAACGTTGGTTTTGATTCCAAAGGTTTTATAACAGATTTAAAACGTGATGATAAGAGTTTGAAAAAATAGAAGAACATTTAAAAACAAACAAAAAAAAGTTATTTGGTGGTAAATGGTTTTTGTGCTGGGCATTTTAGGGCGTTTTGGTGAAGAGTCGATATATTTATCGAAAATAGATTTTTGGTGTCTTGAGCCGTAGTGACGATATAACATATATTAAAATGAATTAGAGCAAATTAAAGGGAGGTAGAAAAGGTGGCAAAGAAATCCAAAAGTTGAAAGCAGATTTCAGAAGAAATGAGTCAAGGTGAAATCAATATTAGAGAAACAGAGCGTTGGAAAAAAAATTATATATGAGATTGATTGATTCCAAAAAGCAATGAGGGATGGCAAGATAAAGAAGAAACATATAGAAAGATGATTGATAAATTATATGGCGGAGAAAAACAGAGCAAAAGCAATATTATGGGTGGAGTTCATTCATTTATGAATCTGAGATTTCAAATATGGTAATGATGATGAGGGACTGAAACACAACGTTTAATTGCAGAAGCAAGAGCAAAAACAGATCGAAAGAGAAATAGCAGAGGATTTACGATAAAAGGAGATAGTACAAATGAGTAAAACAAATATTTTATCTATGGAAGTCCTAATGATGTAAACAGTGAGGTAATGGAAGTAACAGAGGATTCCTAAAGAATGATAGACATTATTTTTTGGTATAGCGGAAGAACTCATTACAAAATCAATTAGACGGGGCTAAAAATACAAACAATTCAATCCTAATATTAAAATTTATCAGTGGCGGTATTGATGGAGAAAAGAGATTTCACTAAAGTGATTTAGAGAATGGATTGCGACAGAGCAGATTGTATTTTTGATTGACAGCAGTCTTGGCGATCAGAAGAAGAAAAAAAATGGAGCAGAGGTTGACGGAGAAGAAGGTCAGTAGATTTAGGTGATACAGACGTTTGGGTATTATTGAGTACAAGATTGTTATCATTGATTCAAGGGATTTGGAAAATCAAGAACTCTTATAAATTCAATGATGATGGTTCAATATTGAAATACAGTAAAGAGTTCGCAGTAATGGACTCAGAATCAATCAGAGCCGTAGGTTTATGGGAGAAATATTATAGCAATGGCTGATTGGCGTGTGAAATTTTGTTTGTATCGTGACGGAAATACATTTATTCAAAGGGATGGTGGAGAGTTGGGCTAAATTAGTAAATCAAGAAACATTGTTGGTTTTAGATAAGTTATGCGTGAAATTTCAGATAAAAGGGTATGTAGGGATGAATTAGTTGCAAAGGAACTAAAAAGGATTAGTGGAAAAAGTATAATAAATATAAAGAGAAATTCGGTAATGTTTACAGAGTTTGGCGGTAAAAAAATAAGAATAGTCAATTTGGTATTCTTTTTTTATTTTCTTGAACATTAACAAAACAGATTGGCAAATCTAAAATTTCAATTGGAGACTTTCAGTGAGCTCAGATTGTATTCAATTCCATTTTTGAAGCAATAATCTTCATCAATGAGTTTCTCTTAATTCAGTAGCATATACTCAAATTCTTTGGTTTTTATTTCTGAGAGCGTATCTTCTCTGAGTATATAAAAGTCTTTTTTTCTTCAATAGGATAAAGTCTATAAGTTAATTTCTAACAGATTTGGGATTTTGTGTCGGGGTAAGGCGATCAGAAATTTGCATCTTTTGTTTTCTCTAGTACAGCATCAATAGCAACAGCGTCCTTTTTTTAAGATTTTTCCTTGTAAATGTATGGATATGGCATAAACAATCAAATTCTTTCTATTTTGGTAACAAATATTCAGGAAAAACTGGGAGCGATTCAATTTAAGTTTTTTTGGTTAATTTAGTAATAAGTAATTGCGGGGCGCATTTCGTCCTAATGAAAAGATTTTGTTTTTATTATAGAATGAAAGCATCATCTTCAATATAATAATCTTTATCTTTTTTTCAAGAACAATTTGATAATCAGATGGGAACTTTGTTAAGTTCTGAAGCATTAGGATTCTTTTTGTTGGCTAAATAATAGTTTTCATCGGCGGGCAAAAGATAAAATCAGCTCTGAAACAGAGTTAATAACATGGCCCTCAATATGATTGAGATTCTTCCTTTTTGAAGTCGATTTAATAAAATGTATCTGAAAAGTATTCCATTCATAGAGTTTCTTCAATTAAACAGGGTGGCAAAGTCCATATTAAGATTTTTGTAATTTTTCATAATTCAATGAGCAGTAAAATCATCATAACAATTTGAATAAGTAAAGATTCTTAAATGATCTCTATATCATCTTTCATGAATTTTTTTATGAGCTATTTTTCTTTATTAAAGTATCTAATTCAATATTTGCATTTGCAAAAATCTTTAATGGGCAGCATTTCGTGATTTTCTGGTCAATTCAGACAGGCGATCAGTTTGTTTGAAATTGAAAGTGCAATGAGCAATCTCTATTAGTCATTCTGATAAGTGTTTTAAAATCATCATTTTTTTGAGTGATTTCTCTATATTCAATTGAACTTTCTTGAGCTCTTCTTCTGATTTGTAGTATCGGGACTTGAGAACATGTGGCAGTTTCTTTTTCGATTTTATATTCCATATTTAAAAGTCTCTTTCATTTTTGGTGATTCTATTTTACAAAAAAATTTCTATTTTGTCAACAAAAAGTTCAAAAAAACAGTTGATTGCGATATAAAAAAAACAAACAATGGCTATGGTATTTAAAGGAGTTATTAGATGAATTTGGGTTATTCAATCTATTCTTCTAATTCAAAGACTATTTCATCTCAGTGAGCATTCAGTTTTTGGTTTAAAAGATTGGATTGGGCTATCAAATTAGAAAGAAAAGAAGAAATAATATAAGGCAGAATAAACGAAAGCTAGGGGAAGAATTGAAATTTATAAACAAAAAAATTAAACGTGAAAAGAAATTAGAACAAAAAGAAGCAAGTAATAAGAGATGGTGATGGGATCATCTATGTATTGAGTATTCTTATCGGATCGTTGGTATTAAAACAGATCGCTGGGGACGTTTTTATCATTTTTTTACATTTGTTTTTATTGGAATTGTTCATAATATGATAGAGTGCAGAATTGGAAGAAAGGACAAATTTATCTCGTGGCATTTGATTTTTAAACGTTCAAAAATGGGATCGATTGATAATAAAGCAGTATCATGGATTATGGTGAAGAATTTATTATTTTTTTAGAAAATGAGGCTAGAAGATAAGGGAAAATCTAAAATTAGATTGTTCTTGAAAATATTAATTTTGAGGGCATTACAGGCATGAACTTTCTTATCTGAGTTTCTCTGAGTCAATTCGGTAGGGGTCGGCATTTTGAGAGTGGTACGAAGATAAAAGAATATCAGGACGGGACGTGATAAGGGTGTAGCAACAATTTGGTTTTACGAAAGATTTCCTGGGCATGGGTAAATGGGATAAACGTATTTAGGGGACTATAGTTCAATGGGTTTTATTCCATTGGGATATCTTCTAGGGGTGGATTCCTATTAAAAAGCTGAAACAGGTGAAATTGAACACGTGGTAGGGATTTGGCGGGAGTTTAGACAGGATCAAAAGAAATATTGTGATAAGAATGGTATTCATATTGGAGCAGATATTATCATTTCATGACATTATTGGCGGTGTTGGTGGTGGTGAGTAAATCTGTTGGTAATGGAATATATGGATCATGTTTGAGCGGGACAGATAAATGGTTATTATTTGGTATAGACATGAAAAAAAGTGGGAACGAGTCAAAGTCTAGACAATATGGGGTTGTTGGATGGTATGGAAGATGGGTGCGACATTTCTTGTTTCGTTCAAAAAGTTATGATGGATAGATACGAATTTATGGAAGGATTTTGGTATCAATAGTGGGAAGATGTTGAAAAGAGTATGACGGACAATCCTATTGAGGCTGTTGACGGGGACAGGGGTGGTGGAAATCAAGGGTAAAGATGAAATTTCAAGGCAATCAAGAATGGCAAGACAAAAGTGGGAAGAACTTTTGAAAGTATTGATCGTCTTGGTCGTGCGAGATCGTGTATTCCTTGTTTGTGCGGGATGAGGGAATCATCAGATGTTGGCCCTATGCAAGTTCAGCAAAAATATGAGCAACAAGTTGGTGCGGGTTCATTGGCAACAATCTCTCAAATGTTATTTGAAAATAACGAAGGTCAAAAAGTTAAGGGTAATCCTAAAGGTAGAATTGGATTAAAAGTTCAAAAGTAAGTGATGTTATCCGGTAAAGGATTCTATTCTACTGGCGATTGGATTGACGGTTATATTAAAAAGAGAAAGGTTGAGATAAGGAGACATGAAAATTCATCATTTATCAATGATTTAAATGAGGTAAAGGAATCAAAGTGACTCTAGTGGAAGGGGCATGTCAGAAGAAGATTTTTGATTTATTAGAGTCAGTTAAATAAAAAAAAAGTTGGCATTAAATAGCGAAGTTTTTAAAAGCATTTTTTTCTAATTGGGCAACATTAAATTTAATTCTTTGATTTTTATTATTTATATCTCTTTTTGGGAGCTTGTTGTAAGTTTCATGAAAGTTTCTATAAGTTGTGTCTTTATACAAAATTCTAATTTCAGGCAATGAATCTGGATTTCAGTTGAAAAAAATTCAGAACTTTCTCTAGGATTAAGAGGGAAAATCTAAATTTAAATTACATAAGAATCAAGGAACTCATCTCTTACATGAAAATTTGGTGAAACAAATTTTTCCATTTAAGGAAGTTTGTTGAGAAAGTTGATTTATCAATCTTTTTTAGAATAATTATCAAAGATGTCTGAATCTTTGTTCTATTGAGAACAGATTTGTTTTCCAAAATTTTTTTCTGAAGTTAAGTTTTCAAGCATTTTTAAATCCATTCTTAAAAATCGCAATCAATTTAAGCATTTCTTCTGGACATGACAATCCTAAAAAGAATATTGAATATTTATATTTTTCTTTCTCTTTTAATGAATCACTGAGTGCAGAATTTACAAAGGAATCATCTTATTCATAGTTAAATCTATAAAAGGCTTATCGAATTTGCATCAAAAGTCCAAAAGAATGTAGTAAATCTAAATCATGTTTTTCCAAAAGTCAAATATTTCAAAGCATTTTTCTTTGGTTTACAATTTTAGGAGTTACATAGAACTGTTATCTTGTGCAAAAGCAATTCAATCTTTATGTAAGAATGGTTTAAGTAATTTTAATGGATTATTTCTTGATGATCTTTTGAGTTCTGCATAATAATAGTGGCATTTTCAATTCAAAATCAGATTTGAATAATGACGAGCAATTATATAGCAACGATTCAACATCAGGCAAATCCATTTTATCAAATTCTTTTTTTGGATAATTGATTGGCGGTGAAAAGTCCTCAGGTAATCCTTTATAGAGGGTGGCAATCCATTAGACAAGATAGCATGTTCAAAAAGATTATAAAAAAAGTAAGTTGATTTCAAATTCTTCTAAGGAGACAAGTAATTGGAACGATTGTAATTTCTTCATTTAGCGATTTTTAAAAGTATCAAGGTGAACTTTGTCATATAAGACAATTCTTTATTATCTTTATATTCTGGTACAATTACATCTTCATTTTTTTAACAAGGCTCTTTGAAAAAAAATAAGTGTATTATCTAAAAGCAGTTGCAAATAAGAGCATTTGGGAAACTCCTATTTTATTGATAAAAGAGCATGAAATGAGTACTTTTTCTATATATTATTCTATCATAAAAGTTGGACTAAGTCAATGTTTATAACGTTTTTCATAAGAAATTTTTTTGGACATTAAAGTTAGGTGAGTAAGGTTTTTGTTCAAATGAATTGGTTTTCTATCGTATTCAGATGCATCAAATTTATAGGGATGCATTTTGGGGCATCTATATTTAATAATTATTTCATAGCAGTTTCCGTGAAAAAAATATTTTTTTAATAATGAGGGCGAATTCTTTTTGAGTACTTTTTGGTTCTTTATATCTGAGATCTAAATTCATCGATTTAATTTCATCTAAAGGAATTTCGTCATAATCATAGTAAATAATGTCTTTTTTGTTTTTGTTATAGAACTCAGTTGGCAATCATAATATTTAGAATTCTGAATTTCTTCATCTGTCATTTGTGAAATAAAATTGTTATGAGCTGGACACGGGTCCAGCAATATTATCAGATTTGACATCTAATCATTTTGAATAGTAGAATGAGTATTGTAAGGAACATGAATTTCTTTTGTCATTCAATTGTTTTGAAATAAGATTCATAATTTCCTTTGGTAATCATTTCATAGTTATAAATAAATGGGTGTGGTTCTAAATGAGAAGAATTGAACTCTGGGGATCTCTTCTATACAGAGTTGGTCATCATCAATCAATGGTGAAAGTCAAAGTCGTTTGTTAAGATGTAAATATGATTGTATTTTTTTGAGTGCTTTTTTTGAAGACTAACGAGCTCTTTGATTAAATCATCAGAACTCGTAGTTAAATTTTTTTGATTGTTGGTTGTTTATATTGTTTTTAATAATTGGTAATTGATTCTTTTTAGTAATTTAAGTTCATCATTTCTTTTTATTACGATTATCTTTATATCCATTAGGGAAGTGTTCTTCAAAATATTTATTACGAGAAATTGGTTTGGTATCTTCAAAGATAAGCGTTGAGACTCAAATTAGCGATTTTTATCAACAAAAGAAAAAAAATCTTTTTTTATACATTCCAGTATCTAAAATTTTTAGGGCGATTATCTTTGTATTCATAATCAGTTCATCTTCTAAAGTGGGATTGTATAATAGTAGCTGCTAAATCACATGGGTAAAATCAATTAGAAATAAATTCTTTTTTTATCTATCATTTTCTTTAGCTCTTAGTTATATTATTCCAAAAATTCAAAAGCTTTTGAGGCATTCTAGGGGCATTTTTCTTAATTCTTGATAGTTTTATCGAAAAATCAGTTTTTGGGACGATTTGCGTCTCGTAATGACGATATAACGGATTAAAATCAGTTTTACAACAAAAAAAAAGCATTTTATAGTGTTTCTTTTTTTCTTATTGACTGGGTCATTTTTTTGTTTTTAGATTTATAGGGAGGCATTAAATCTTTGTTATCTAGTATCTAAAAACTATATAAAGTTCATCAATTGAAGATTATATTGTTCAACGGTCATTAGTTCAAAACTGAAAATTTTATTATCATATATAATTCTTTCCATTTCTTAGTTAATCTAATATTTTTCTTTTTTTGGTAGTTTTTGTGTAGTAGTGGTTTTCTTGACGAGTAGTGAACTTTCTTTTTTTCTTCTGAGCAGAAAAGTCGCTTTATTTTATTCTCTTTTTATATCATTTTAATTAAAAAGAGTGAGAAGGAGCTATCCATGGCATTTGAAAGTTTCTTCGTCCTCGTCATCATCAAAAGATGACGTTTTCTTTTTGAGATTTCTGCACATTTGATTTTCAGATTGTTTGATTTCTTCTAATCTATTTTTTTCATTTCTGATTTAGCGTCTTGATTGTCTTTTTTTCTTTTGAATTTCAATATAAATTCTTGGTTTTCATATGGTTCTAAGTAATAAATTTATTCTTCAATTCAGTGGAATTTCAAATTTCAAGTCAAGTTCTTTTAAATTTTATTCAAGAGTGAACTCAAAAGCAAATTCCTTATCATAGATTTTGGCAAAAATGTTGTAAATAGATTCTATTTCAGAAATCTTCTGTAGGGTGGCATAATTGTTTGAATATTTACAGACACTTTTTGAAAGCATATCTTGCGAGATCAGGGAGGAACTCATAGGGATTTAGGGATTTTGCTGAAAATTGAGTGATTTGTGTTTGTTGGATGCTTTGGAGGCATGCATTTCCTAAAAATGGCGAGTTGTGTGTATCTCTTTTTGTCAAAATATCTATAAATAAATTCCTCTGCAAGGAGCGATCAATGTAGCTCTTAGTTGTTTGGTTCTTCCAAAAAGAATATCATCTTTGGTTTGGTATATAAAGTGAGGGGCTCCATAAAAGCATAGTGTCAAAGTCTCTTTCTATCGTAGTAATTTTTTTCATTGAAAAATTTCTATCCTGGTAGTAAAAAGTTCAGAGCGACGAGTTGAGTTTTATTTTATATTTATTGTTCTTTTCTCTTTTTTTAATAGAGAATGCAGTTAGAAAAAAAGCAATGGATGATCCCTAACATTGTTAATGGTAGTAGAATTTTTCTGAAGTTTTTTGGTAATTGTTTTTTTCTGGGTTTTAGGAGTTTCTTTTGGAGTTTCCTTAGTTACAGTTGTTTTATGAGCAGTAGTTTTAACATCTTCAACAACAGGTTTCTCTGTTGAGATTACAATGTTTTTCTGGTCTCTGGTTTTACAGGTTTAGGTTCTTTTTGGTTTTTCAGAGATTTCATGAGGGTTTTAAAAGGTGTTGAATCCTAATTCATCTGGGTTTTTCATCTTTGGTGATGATAAATCTTTTGGATTTGTTGGTTTCAGTAAACAGTGGATTTCTTCTTTGGTATTACAGTAAATGTAAATATTTGGTTTCGAGACTTTGTTCAGGGAATCAAAATCATGAGTCAACAGTGTAATCAGCTTTTTTTCTGTCAATTCAGGAGACAAGACAGTGAATTCTTTTCAATCTTCAAATCTTGTTTTTTTGAGAAATTTGGTGAAACAAGTTTAACAGAGATTAATTTTGTATTTTTCATCAGCAGTAATGTTGATTAAAAAGCACTGAAGTGATTTTTTTCTTAGATTTGAATGTTTCAATAGCAGTGTTTTTTTGAATTGTTCTAAAATTTCTTTCATAACAGATTTCTTTATCTTTGACTGTTGAATCGTAAATATTAGGGGTGAGCATATTGGCGCATTGATTTGATTGAAAAATTAAAAGTTATTGTCTTCAGCAGATGGTTGATTTCTGTTAATTGGTGACATGAAAGTTTTAGCATTTTTCTTGAGCTGGGGCTGCAAATGTTGGGTCCATTTTCCTCTCTGTCGACTGGCGTAAATTGAGATTACAGAAACAGTTTGATTTTTTTAGTTGGTTGTGAAGTGTGGATCTCCTCAAATGGGTTTTCTTGAGGCGGGGATCAGACTCATCTGTCTTATATCTACGTCAGCGTGATGTACAACAGAATTGAAATATTCAGAATAATTTGCGAATCCATTAGGAGTATTAGGTGGATTTATAGCAGACATTTGTCAATAATAGATAGTGAATCTCTTCTTTTATGGTAATTTTTGTTGAGGGAAATGTTTCCCAATCAAATTGGTAAGTTTTGAAAAAAAGTCTAATTGAGATCCATGGAGCATAAGATGGGCTCTTTATTATAAATATGAAGCAGAGCATGAGATTTTATCGCAGTGTTTAAATTCTTTTTCAATTAAAGTTTTTTTAATTGTCTAAGAACTCAGGTCGTTTTGTGTAATGATGGATAAAGTCAACAATAGCAATCAAATCCATTGGTTTTCTTTGTGGTGTTTCTGAAGTTGAGTTCATCTAATAATGATTTGGCTTTTAGGTTTGATGATAAACAGCTATTATCCTTAGCAGTAGATTTAGAAGTCAATTTAGATTTAAGATTTTTTTATTTTTCTTCAGCAATCTTTTTCAGAATTTGATTTGTATTTGAAAATTCTTTTAATGTTTTGATAGGGAGTTCTTGATTGAACTATTTTTCTGAAATTAGAACTTTTCAGAATTTCTATTTCTTTCTGGTGAACTCGTCTGAATCTTTGAGAGATACAGATTTATCAGATAACAGTGAGATTCGAGTTTATCTTTCTTGAACTTTTCAATGAGCTCAGTTAATGATTTAGAAATAGTTGGGCTGTTTTGTAATAGAATCTTTTAAATTCTTTTCGAGCTGTTCAGTCCTTTCTTAAATTCATCTTCTTTGGCAGGTGTTAAAGTTAATTTAATTTCTTTATCTAATTTGAAATTTTCGATTTAGGGGGACTCTTCAATGAAAGACTAGTTAATCGTTCATTAGCATTTGATGGTAATTCTGTTAAAGCATTGATAGATTTAATCTGATTTTTCAATGTCAGCATTTTGACTCATTTGCAGTTTTATAGTTGACATCTTTAGTTAATTCAACAGTACATGATTTTCTTTTGAGAACTTCTTGGTGGAACTCTAATAATTTAGAATTTGAATCTTCTTGAGTTGTTGGTGTGTCTTTCTTAGTTTCTTGTTTTAGCAGGTGATCTGTTTTGATTTCAGATTTTGGTGTATTTTTCTTGAGCAGATACAACGGTGAGTCAACATCAAAGTTGTTCCTAAAAACAATACAATTTGAAGGGGCATGAGAACAGATTTACGGAAATGAGGTCCTTTTTTTAATGAGCGAGTTATTATCTCCTATTTTATAAATTTTTTTATTGTTATATGGTGAATATCGCAATATAGAACGATTTTTTTGGAATAGTAGATATATAAAATAAAAAAATAAATAGGAGTAAGGGTGGCGTAGAACAAACATTCTTTATCATTAGAGCGGATGAACTAGAAAGGGGATTTCAGTTGGTGAAATCTTTTCTCGTATTGAAAAGAAAGGATTCAAAAGGTGGTAAATTAGAATTAGTTAAATTAAATCCTAATAAATTGAGAGATCATTATAATCACATTGTTAATGAGAACTTCTGCTAGAATAGAAGAATACATGACAAAAGGTAATTCTATTATTGGTATCTTGAGGTGGAATAGTGCATTTCGAGTGGAGAAAAAAATGATGGAGTGCAGTAATCCTAGAGAAGCAGAATTGGGATACTAATAGGGGGTGATTTAGGGACATTACAAGTAATGGAGTAATGAAAAAAATCTTGTACATGGGTGAGATAGTGTAAAATCAGGTAATGAAATCAATATTTGGTTTTAGTCAATTTACAACATAAATAAAAGGAATCATTGAGTCCTTTTTTTGAGGGTTATATATGAATACGATTCAAGAAGAAATATTAAACAAATTTAAGAGAACATCAAATGAAGATTTAGAAAAGGTAAAAAGAAAGAAGTCTAATATGAGTCTAAAAAAATAGGAATTGTGGTAATTGCAATAGCAACAATCATTTCTATATTAAGAGTTATCTCAAATTCTCTAATTGATGGCAATTTTTTTATATTTTTATCATTTTGGGCTAGAACTTTTAATTGGAAGCAGTTTTATTATTGGTAACGTTTGGTTTAAAAGCGATTTAAACAGAATAACAATTCAAAAAAATTTGATTGAAAAGGAACGATGTCTATAATCTTTCAGAGGAAAACAGAACTTTGAATATATCAAGAATTTGGTAATTTGGTATTTAAAGATATAGCAAGTTTCTTACATTCAGACAAAAGGAGTTAATTTTGAGACAAGAGAAATTTTTTTGGTATGAAAATGAATTAAAAAAATCTTATCAGCAAGTGGATTGGCAAAAAGAATTATCATTCTGATAGAAATGAAATAAAAATCAACAACAAACATTTTATCTTTATAATCAATTATATGGTATATTGGTAGGGCAGAAATTCTATTAAAGAGATTGAAAGATTTATTAAACAAGTAATGAAGAAGGGTAAAAATCATAACAAGTTGGTTATAAAAAGAATGAAGTGAGATTTATTACAGAAAAAGAATTGGTGAGTGAATTTATTTCTGAATATATATAGTAAAGGGAGCTAAAAAAATAAGTTTTTTCGATATTATTTCTATCTTTATTAAATAAATTAAAATTTAGGAGAAATTTCAAATGAACAAATTTCAAAAAAATTAGTATGGAAGAACTTTCGGTATGTTATTGCAACAGTTTGACAACGAAGGCATTTTTCTGGGCGACAGAGTCTGGGACAGATAATGAAGGAAGCGGCGAAAACGTTGGACGTGTTAATTACGTTTATAAAAGTAAAAGGCGTGACGTGATTGGTAAAGGTTATAAAGAAGGTGTTATCAGGGGAAGATTTTGTTATCGAGCTGAAGTAATCGAAAATTACAAATATGTTAGTGCAGAAGGTGAAGCAACAGGTGGATTCAGTAATGAAACAGCTCTGATGAGTTTCTGGGCTGAATCAACAACAGCAGGGAGTGGGCGGTGGACAGGCAGAAGAAGCGGAGATAAGAAAAAAAGATGATGTGGGACATTTGAGGTTCAGGTGGTTCTACAACAGATAAGAAAGATGATGTAGGCTGGCATCTGGGGTTTAGGAAGCAGAAGGAGGCGACAGGCAAAGAAGAAGAAAGGCGGGAGTTGTAAATCCTACAATCGAAAGGCAGTTGAAACAAACGTGGAGATAAAATTGTTGGGTCGAGTGACAAAGGTCAAGTAATTGTTGGCAACGACAAAGGTGGGAGATTTCTGTTGTTGAAAAACAGAAAAAAAGTTAGTGGAGAAGTTAAATCAGATGGTTCAATTCAAGTAAAAGATAAATCTAGTGAGAATTGTTAAAATCCCTAGAGGCGGTGTAGGGGGCACATTAGTATCAATTGGCGGTGGTTCTGGCGGTGGGCGGTATTTCAACATTCCTACGTTCTAAACGTAATAAATAAAGGGTTAATTAAAAGTTAGTAAAATTGGATAGGAAGTGCATCCTTTTTTTATTCAATATTGTTGGTATTCATTAAAGTTGTTTTGTTGATTTTAAGAACTTTTATTGTAGAATAATATTATTATACAGTCCAATGAGGCAAAAATAAGAAAAGAGGTATATAATGGTTATGAAAATGAATAAAAAAATTGGCAGGCGGGGTGACGTTGTTATCAATTGTAACATTTGCGAGCTGAGTCATAAATCTGATGTTCTTGTATCTATGAAAACAGGTGACATTACAAGTGAGAAATTCTTTACAGAAATTAAATCAAATCCAACAGTTCAAATTTTGAATTTCAAATAAAAGTTATTTCAGAGAACTAGAAGATAAATATAGTGATAAAGTTGGATTTCTGATGATGTAGAAAAAGAATACGAAAAAAAATGAAAGAGCAATATGGAACGATTCAATCTGAAAGTTGTTTCTGGTTTGGTGAAGATAGTTCTAAAGGTAATTGGAAATGCAAGTCTATTGGGTTGATTGGCATTAAGGTACAGACGAACAAGAATTGAAAGACGGCGATTATGAAGAACTTTTAAATCTTATAGCAAAATATGACAGTTAAATTCGTTAAAACAAAAAAACAAAAGACAGAGGCAGGGCATTGTAGATGAATTTCAAAAAAACAGACGATGACAGTTGTTGGTAAATATGGTACATTATCAAGGGAGCGGGCGGTGAATTGAGTTTTGGTCTGGTCAAAGATGTGGGAGAATAGTTGGGTGCGTAGGGTGGTAATGGAAGTTAATAAAGTATCAGGAGCGTTGCAATCATGGGAAAATAGGAAATTTCAGGGGTATTTATTACATTGTAAAAGTTGGTAGAAAGATGGTAAAAGGGAGTTGGAAGATTATGAATCAATCCTAAAAGATTACATTATCAACAAGAAATCATCTGATAAAATTGGCTAAAACAAGTTGTATCAGAATTGGGATTTAAAAGAATATAAAGTAGAAGTTAAAGATGAAGCATTTAAAAAAATGTTATTGAACAATGGATTAAATCACAAAAATGGTGAAACAGTGAAGTATCAGGGAGATTTCTGAAACAGGAACTCTGTACACAAGCAAAATAAATATAAAAAGGAGCATAAAAATATGAGTACTTTTTTTCTTTTTATCATGGAGCGTAAAATAAGCGTTTCTAGGGCATTTTTTTATTAAAAGTCGATACATTTATCAATTTATGATTTTACAGTCTTAGCGTTGGCTTATATGACGATATATCGAGCGCGAAATCAGCAGTAGAAAAGAGTAAATAAAAATTTGATACTTTTTTCGAAGTTCTTCAATTTTAAATAAAAAGTGGGGACAACAGTGAAAATAGAGTTGGCGCATGAAGTAATAATAAAATATTTTTTTGGTTTGTTGGGCAATTCAGATTCTTTATTTTTTTAAGTTCTCTGGTTCATCATTGATTAAAAAGTTTAACGTGTTCCAATCTATCTCTAACATCAGTCAATTGTAAGTTAGTATCAATCATCGAAAGCAAAAATGAAGTAATAGAAGTCAGTAATAAAAGCAAGTGAAATAATAATTGTTGCAATAATCTTTTTCATAGCTCAAATAAATTTCCTATAATAAGTTTGATGAACTCAATCCATTTGAATATTTGTTTGGTCTTAATCTCAATTTACGATTTTTTTAATTTTTTTCTCCAATGAGTTAAAGTTAAATCAATGGATTTTTCTAAATTCTTTTTCATGAGTGATTTCTCTTGGGGTAAAATCGGTAATGTTAATCGTGGGAAGTATTCATATCCATTATAAAGTGTTTCCTCTTTGATAAAGAATAAATCTATGAAAGTCTAGTATAGTATGTTTCAAATAGTTTCCAATCAGCGTGACAAAGATTTCTTTTTCTGTATCATTTTTTTAGAGGGCGATAATGGATTAGGATAAACATTTACATTTTTATAATTTTTGAGGATTTGGTTCAAAAGTACTTCTCATATTGGCGTAATTCTATATTCAGTCTTTTTTTGTGTTTTTGCGGTGGGGGCTAAATAAGTTTCTTGGTCAAATATTGGTATATTGGCATAAGTAATTTCTCAAAAAAATATTATAAACAGAGTTTTCATTATATGTTCCGTATTTATCAACGTATCTAAGCAAAAGATTTCATCAATACGGTGAAGTTAATTCTTTCTTTTTTTATTTTTTTGATTGATTTATTATAGGAGATACTGTTAGTGAGAACATCAATTCGATCAGGTATATCTTTATTTTTTTGTTTCAAAAATGTTTGAGTTCGTTTATAGGGGATATAAATGGATTTGAAAACAATTTCTTTGAAGTCTACATCATCAGAGCTAAGATTTGTTCTGGTTTTGATTTTTGAAATAAAATCAGAAGATGTTCAGAGTCTTTTTTTCTTCATACAAAAGATTCTGCATCATAAATAGGATGAAATTTAAAGTTAATTTTTGTCATAATTCATTCTTCCTATTTTTTTGTTCTTATAGTTTTATTATTCCTTTCTGAGTAAAAAAAGTCAAGTAGTTAATGGAAAACAGTTTTAATTTTATCTATGTCCTTTAACATAAGAGATTGGTGGCGAAGCAGCATCAAATGGTCTATATGATACAGTCCCTAGAAGCCAGATTAGATTCAGAAATTAAGATGGGAATCAGGTCTTACATCTTCTACAAAAAGCAACGTGACAAAAAATCAATAGCAGGTGGGAAACAGGTGCGAATGACAAAAGCGTCAGCAATTTCAGGTTTGTTTGATACAGTGTAAGCGGGTTTCAATCTCAGTCTCAAGATTTTCATAGTAGGGACGAGATAAAGTGCAGTGTGCAGATCTGTTATATACATGCAGTACATTGACTAAAGGGTATGTTGGTGATATAATGGATGTATCAATAATTTGAATTTAAAAGGATTAGGGACGGATTTGATGTTGTTCAGAAACATATGAAATTCTAGCATAATATTGAGGGGGCTCTTGTTTTGCATCTTCTGGAAGAACTATTGTAGTCTTTTTTTCAATTTTGTCTGAGTTCTTGTTTCTTATCTTTTTCTTTTGTAACGAATCTCGTCTAAACAGATTTTATCGAAATTCTGTTGTAGATTTATCTAAATTGATGTAGCGAGCTCTAATTTATAGTTAGTGGTATTGAATCTTCATTGGCTCAAAAGATTTCCAGTATTTGTATTTTTCAAACAATTTGGCAGTATCTTTGTTGATTTCTTCTTCATGACAATCAATGAAATTTTAATTTTTCTTGTTCAATCTTTGTCTTGTCATGTGCATTTTTAGTGAATCTTTTGTTTGTTCAGAATCAGTATTAAGTTTGTCATGGAATTTCTTGAAGTGATTTAGATTCCTTAGAAAGTTTTTTTCTAAATCTGAGTTTTGGAAGTCAATTGAGATTTCAATTGGTTTTAAATAATTCGATTGGTTCAGGGAGATTTCAGATTTTCTAAACGTTGTGAGCTCGTTATAGGTGGGATTTAAAGATCATAAGGTTGTGAACATTGTTGGTACAGTGTAAAAGTTTGTTTTTCTTCATTTGGAATCCCTTTATTATAAAAATTTTTTTATAGTGGAGTATATCGCAAAGAAATTATTATTTTTTTCTGGGTTTTTAGTGATAAAAAGAAAAAGATAGGAATTAAAGTTGAGCCCTATCTTTGTTATTGAGTTTAATGTTTAAGCAGTTTTGGGTGTTTTAGGAATGTGCGTTGGTGGATAATTTTGCATGTAGAATAAATTGAGCATTCATGTGATGTTTAAATTCTTTTTCATCAATCCAAAAAAATTATGTCCTAATGTACAGATTTCATATTGAGTTCCAGTTTCTGTTTGTTTTTGTTTTTCGTGTAAAAATCATTTTTATTTATATTCCTTTCTATTTTTTTGAGAATTTTACGGAGTGACGATAGAACATCTTCAACACGTTCTAAATCTTTTTCAAGTTTAATTCCATGTTTCTTTGAATAAGCAACAATAGAACTTTATTTTTCTAGAAATAAATCCTTGGCGTCATTAGTGTCTAGTACATCATCTTTGTTTACAGTACATAACGTTTTTTTCAGCATGTTGTTTAGTTAAATGGTCAAAATTACAATGAACTAAAATCTTTCATAAGGTTCAAAAGCTTTCTATTTTATTTTTATCTTATTTTTATCAAATTTTTTAGTTTTGTTGTCAATCGTTTTCTTAATTTTTAGAAAAGGATTAAATCCTTATCTGACAAAATATCTTCAGTAAAATTAAATTGAAATCTTTATATTCTAAATAAAGTTTGTTTCAAATTTGGGTGATTAAAGTGAATTCTTTATTTGGTAATGTGAAATCTCGATTCAAAAGATTTTTCAATTTGGGACTCTCTTTTTGAAATATCAATTGAATAGTAATTCCATTAGAGTAGAAACATCCTAATTCATTGGGGAAGCATCTGTTATAGGGGACATTTCCTAATTTATTTATTTCTAAAAATTTTATCAGGGCATTTTCTGGGACTAATAATTTTTCATTATTCTTTCTTCTTACATCAGTGGCACAATATTGAAGCATAAAACGTATAGTTGAATTTTTTTCTTTTTTACAGTTAGTCATTTATATCTTTAAAAAGCAATCATTGGTATATATAATGGTTTTATTTCGTCTTTTGATACGTTCATTTCATAAGCAATGTGTTCTAAAATTTTGAATTGTTTCTAATTAAATTGATAATATATTCAGATTTCTTCTTTTTAAAGCGTCAGCAAATGAGATTTTTTTCAACATTGGAAAAGTTGTCTTTTAATCAAATTGCACATAATCCTTTCCATAGGCATTTGGGGCATAACAATGGGCGGTACGAATCTGAATCAATTTTATTTTTCCATTTTTGTTCTTTTTGAAGCTTTTTTTGAAATCTTGTAAGCAAAAATTGTGTCTTGATGAGCAAGGCAGAAGTCTTAATAAAACGAATATTCATGAGATATTCAGCATCAATCAGATTTCAAATGTTTTATTTTTCTTCAGTAATAATTCAATTGAACTCATTTCTATTACATAATTTATTAGGGTTAATTGATTCTGTAAAAGGGTGGCAGTGGATTTCTTTGAAGCTGTAGTATATTCTTTTTAGAATATTTTTGAGCATTTTTATATTTGTTGGGACTAAGTTATCAGCAATCTCATCTAATTTTTTTGATGCAGTTTGACAATTAGTTCAATGTATTCAGTATTTTTCCATAAATCCTTTCCTTGTGTTTTTCTTTTTTTCTTTTTTTGGTTGGTACAGAATTTGTTGTTATAAGTTCATTCCTTATAGTTATATTATTCCAAATTTGGCGGTGGTGAAAAATTTTTTTCATAAAATATTTATTTTTCATCTAGCTTTTATTGAAGTTTTTTTAACATTTTGGTAAATATTGGTATAGCAACGATAAGTCGAAAACTTTTGATATGGAACTGATTCATAAAATTTTTTTACAAAAGGAGAATAACATTGAGCAAAAAAATTTCTATTATCTCAATCAGCAGTACAAAAAGTTGCAATGGGATTGGCTGATTGGTGGAATTGGAGCAGTTGAGCATCATGTTATCAATCAAGCGATTGATGGTGAGGCAGAAGCGAAAAGAAAATTCCGTAATCTAGATGTAACAGAATTGAATACAATTTCAGAAATTTTGTTGACTCAAAAAGGTTTCAAGTATTTTGGATTCTCAATCGGGCTGATAGATTCTAATATTTTTTTGATTTGCGATAAAAAAAGTAGAATTAAATTCATTAAAATTTAGAAAATTCTACAAGAGTAGAAAAAAATGAGGTGGCATTTTGGAACAGAAATCAAATATAATGATGATAGAAAATCTAATTATGTAAATCTTATTCAAGAGGGGTAACGGAATGGTGGGACTTTCATTGATTCATTTGATGAAAATGGCAAAATCATTCAATCTGTAAAGACAGTTTGAGAAGAAAATGAGGGACACAAAAGCAAATCATTGAAATTGGTACAAATAAAAAAAATATCGAAACAGAGTGGAGAAAGCAAATGAGTCAACAGAAATAATTTCTAATGGAATGAGTCCAATATAGAATTAGATTCTAAAACAGTTATTGAGGTATTCCTAAAAGAAACAATCTATACAATTGATGAGAAATTTAAGTAAAGATGAATCCTATGGTATTAAGGGTCAAGATGGATTAAAAGGAAGTAAGTGGCATGGTGTATCAGTTAATGGTGTTGATGTTCATAAAGAAGTTATTCATGAAGAAGTAATCAATCCAGCAATTCATGATGTTGGTTATATTTCAGAAGAAGCATATAACAAGAAGAGTTGGATCAGAAGATTTAAAAAGAAATTAAAAGTAGAAGGGAGTGAGACAACAACAAACAATATTGGAGACAAGTAAGGGTGGAAAGTGAGGATCAAATACAGTGGAAGAGCAACAGAAGGGACAACAACAGGGTCTGGGAGGGTACAGAGCAGTGGGCGGAAGAAACAACAGAAATTGGTACAACAAAGAAGAAATAGTGAAGAAGAAAGAAAGTGAGTCCTAAAGTATTACAATTCAGGCTACAGTCATTGAAGATGAAACATTGTGGAGGACAGTTGTTATTGAACAATTAGGAATGAACAGTTCAGAATATGATGTTTGTGAGATGGTTTTGTTGATGGTAATCTTGTATCTTCTGGCTGGGAAAGTGTTGGTGGCGGATAAATCAAGTCGAAAGACATGGCACAAAAGAAGATGGGTAAGGGAATGGGACAGTGAAGAAGTTAGAGGAGTTTCACATGAAGATAAAAGAGGGATCAGTGGTGCAGAAGCAGTTCAAAAAAATTGTAAAAAGAAACAAGTGGTAAAGATTTAAAAGTTGAAGTTATTTATGATGAAACAGTGAGGGCGTGAGGAAGTAATAGAAGATGGCGAAGCAGAAATAACAGAGTCAGATTTATAAAATCAGATTTCTGTTAATGATGAAGTTATTTCTAAAGAAAAAAATCAATGAAGAAATAAGAGGGGGCATTGATCGTGTCGTTAAAGAGGTGGTGGGAGGTAAATCTTACGACAATGGTATAACAAAAATTCCATTTGAAACAGAAACAATTCATGATGATGGTTGTTGGAAAGGGGCATGGTAAACAAGAAGGTTTGGGTTCAGAAGTAACAGAATATGAATTAACATATATGAATAGCAATCTTGTATCAAAAGAAATGAGATTCTGAGTCATAGAATAAAAGGGCAACAAAAAGAAATTAAAGTTGTTGGAATAAAGTTATTCAAGATAATTCTAAAGATAATTCTAATAATAATTATCAATCAGGTGCAGTTAAGAATGGAAACGTTGTTGATTTAGGAAAGAGTAGAGACATTGAGTGTAAACAAGGTTTAGATGATTATGATTTGGGAAAAATCAATGGAATTACAGTACAATGGTTTGGTATAGTGATGGTGAGTCCTTTAGAAAAGATTGTAACATTGAAGATGAGCGTTATCAAAAAAATCAGACAAAGAATATTACAACAGTATGATAGTAGAGCAGAAGGTTTATATATTGAGTCTGGCATTCCATTATCTCAAGGTGGAGTAGATTATATTAACGAACATTTAGATAGTAATCTTCTGAGCATGTATATGGAACAATACATCAATGAATGAGAACTCATTAGGGTAAGGGAAAATTAAAATACAAAGCAGAATTACAACAAGGAATCAGCAAAGAGCAGACGAGCAAGCAAATGTTGGATCATCTAAGAGTAATGGAAGAGTCATACAAAGGGACAGACGGTGGCGAGTTGGGAGAACTTTCATGGGTTCAAATAGAGGTGGATTAAAAGATAAAGAACAAGAATTAGAGGCGAAAAACGGTAATTTTTCATCTAATAATCCATATAAAGCGAGATTTCTGAAAAGAAAAATTGGTGAAAACGTTATTTAATCTTTGGAAAAAAAGGTGAGGGAGAAATTATTTGAATATGATTTCAGATGATTATGAATATTTCTCATTTGCGAGACTCTGTTGGTAGAACAAGTGCAAACATGGAAGAATATTCTGAACTTTATCCAGTAATTGTTGGTGTACAAAATTTTTCAATAAAAAAAATAAAAAAGTGGTAGATTTCTCTGGTGAGTTTTTTTATTCATCTTCTTCTAAGTAATCTTCTAATGGAAGTTGATTTAACAATTCTTTTAGAGCAATCAATTCTTGAGCAGTAAATGTCATGGCAGGCATTTTTCATAATCTTCAAATCCCATGTACGAGATGTCAAATTTTGGTGAGTAAACGCTGAAATTGTGAGTGTTAGTTGTTTTTTTGGAATAATCTTGGTCTTCAGGGAGGCTGAAAGCATTGTTTGGATTTCTTTTTTACAATTTTGAGCATATATAGAGTGTATTAGTTTTTATAATTATATTATACAATAAATTGGTAGAAAAAAAACAAGAATAATCAATATTGAGTCTTGTTTTTCTTTAGTTTAATTTAATGAATTTTTTTTCAGTGAAGATGGAACTAGATTTCAAAAACACGTGGTCTAGATTTCGATTGAGTTTTGGTTTGAGGATTATGTCCTTTACGAGCAGGTCTTGGTGATTTGTTCAAAATATCCAAGAGGTGGTTTTGATTTATTATCTTTCAGGTGTTCAATGGTGGAGACACATCTTCAATTCTTTCTAAAGGGAGCTCTTTTTGAGTAATTTCACGTTTCTCTGCAAGGTGTAAATCTTTAACGTGGTGTCATAATTTATCTTCTCCATTTAGGGTGTATATTTTTTTATTTTTGTATTTTAAGAAATATGTATTTTTCTAGAGGCAGAATTTCAATTTTTTTAGAAAATACAGATTTTTATTAGATTTTTTATATCAAAAATAAGTCTAAGTAAGTAACGTTTTTCAAGTTTTTTTTGTAGAATGAATGAAGCGACTTTAATTAAAATTAAATCAAAAAAATTTCCGGTGGAGGTATTTTTCTACATAAGTTTCAAGAATCAAATTTATATTTTTAACAATACAGATTCTAATTCTTCTTCAGTTAAGTTGAGTGATGCAAATCCTTTAAAGAATTTTTTTCTTTATTTGATAGAGAATGAATTAGTTTATCGAGATTTCTTCTTGTTCTAGTAATTCGTTAATATGTACAGAATTTCATCTTTTGGCACAACAATTTCAGTAGTGATTTTTCAATTCATCTTGATAATAGAGTGCATTTGAGATTAACGAATATTCTGGGTATTCATTGATTCCTAATGGTAGAAATAATTTGTGTAATTCAATTACATTATCAAAAGTGAAAGTCCTAAATCAGCTGGTGAAATTTAATCAAATTTTTTTATTCATCTTTTGAGTACTCCTTTAATTTCTAAAAACATTATACAACAAAATTTTTTTAATTTGTCAAATGAATTTTGTTTGTAATATTTTTTTAGTTTTTTATTGAGACGATTTTTTTAGTTACATTCATATTCTGAATTTTTTTGGAATGAAACGAGTATAGAAAGCATGTATATATTTCAAAACAGTTTCAGTTTTGTCATGTGTGATTATATAGAATGTGGATTATGGTCAGAAATTCTTGGTAGAAATTATCAGGGGATCTCTTGAATATCGGACTATATCTTATATTCATAAGCATTTCTGTCAAGATAGTCTATTGTATCTTTTAATGATGATTTTTCAAAAAAATGAAATAAGAGTGGTGATGAGAGAATGATTTGTCAGAAATATTCTTTTTTTATTTTGAAGATAAATTTTTGGAGCTGTGTTCTATATTCAATAATTTTTATTAAATTCTTTATAAAAGTTTTTTTCTGTTTCTGTTTTAAGAACATAAAACGGGTCATTCTGGTGAAAAGTGACATATAAAGATTCTTTTGATGGGCATTCTTTGGGAGTCCTATCCAGAATTTTTTAATTTTTAGATATTGTTCTTCGGGACTGTCTTAACATATTGAGCTCTTTTGAGAACATGTTTTTCTAAACGAATTTTTTTTCATATCTTGGATTTCAATGATTTCATCTATTTTTACAGTGTTTGGACAATTCAGTTTCAGTTGTTATCTTTTTTTAGCAATAAAAGGCATTTAGATTATCTAGAATATAATTGAACTTCTCTATTGTATCAAAATGAGGGTGAAATGAACTTTCATAAGGACAATTTGGCAAATTTGAACTACAAATGGTTGGTTTTCCATTTGGGCTAACATGATAAGTCATAATTTATCATCTTGATGATTTATTAAGTATGTTTCAAAAGGTAAAATATAATTTTTTATATTCATTTTGGATAGTGTACTTTGATTTGTTCTAGTTCATAAACATACGGTGTATATTTTTACAGGTAATCTTTTGGTAAGATAATTTGTTGGCGTGAGAACGTATCTCTTGGGAATCTTCATCAAGATTTTGGGAACATGAATAGTATAAATTGAAAAACCTAAAACAGCATTATATTTTTTTATTCATTTCTTTTCTCCTTTTTTTAGTTTTGAAATTTATATCATTTCTTTATTGATATAAAAAAATTTAAAAAGAGGTTATCAAACAATGGTATATTTTTTTATGTATTAGGTGCAATGAGCAGTCATTATATTGATTTCCATATTCAAATTTTTTTATGGAGGTTGAAATATTTTTTTGCAAAAATTAAATTTGAATTTGGCAAATCATTTCTTGAATTTGTGGTTTAATCATGGAACTTTTGTTGTTAAAAGTGTGGTTTTATGAATTCAATTGAGTTGTGAGTAGCATTTGAGTTTTTCTTCTGATATGGTGGTAAAAAGGAGCATTTATAAATGTATCAATGAAAGCAGGGAGGAGTTAAAAAAATGTAGAGCATTTGATCGTCATAAAAGGTATTCTAAAGATAGACATTTTAGAACACAATTTGGAGCATACAGGGGGGCGAGATGGGAAGTATGAATTTAAAATTAAATCTATTCTGCAAGAATTAAAAATGTTTGATAAATGGTATGCAGACGTGAAAGAGATTATCAAGATTTAACAGTGTTAAAGAAGAAGTAAAAAAATATAGTTGGTAATAGAAAGGTATGAATAGACATTATAGAAGTTGTTTGTAATTTGGTTGGTGATGAAATTGGTAGTCAATTAGCACATCAAAAGGAATAGTTAAATGAACAAAGATAATAACAGGTCTTTCCTTTTTGAATAATTTTGATGAAGTAGAAGCAGGGGGCATTTCAGATGTTAGCAGAATTATGGATAGTACAGAAGCATTTAGGGGACTGAGCAAAAAAATATTCTGTATATTATGATGATGTTCAAAGAAGAATAGAAATGGTAAAGAAATGATTGAAGCATGAATTAGGGTATTAGTATTGATACATATGAGACTTTGAATATGTTGTTGGTGACGAGGCATTTGAAGTTTTTCAGTCTGTTGGTGATGAAAATGGTGAAATCAATAATCTTTATTATTTAGGTTTGGAGGGAAATTTTCCAGGAATCTAAAGTAACAAAAATTGAAAATAATTTATTATATACAGAAAATCAGCTGGAGGGATTGTTCTTGGTGATTTATCAAAAAGAAAAAAATCGGAGAAATATTCAAGATGGTACAAGAGCAATCTTCTTTAGAGATAAAAAAATGTAAAGGGATCATGTAGATTTTGGTAATAATAAGTTTTGGAATGGCTAATCCTATTGAATGGGATTCAGAAGTTGATGATGAGTCAGATTTAAAATGGGGAATTGATGGAGATATGATTATCATGGTCAAATCAATTAAAAAGATTTCTTAGTATTATGAAAAGAAAAAGATATACAAAGGTACAGACAGTTTTACATTTGGGCAAATCATTTTGGAATAGGGTAGGGGCGGGAGCGTGAGGTGGCAACAGAAGATTAAAAAGGGAGTACGTGAGGAATGGGCTCTAAACAACAAAAAAAGGGCTAACATATAGTTGAGACTTTCTTTTTCTAAACTCTATTTAATTAAATATTTCCGTAAATGGATAGCAATTCAAATCCTATTGGGGATATATTTGAAAAAGTTATATCGTGAGTTTTGGAATAATAAAAAAATAAAAAAAGAAAGGTTTGGTAAAAATGAAATTTTGGTATCATGAGATTTAAAAGATTTAAGAGGAATCACATTAAATATTTTGTGATGGAGATGATTTCAAAGTAGAAGAAGTTTTTGGCTACAATCTCACATAAAAAAATGTTTTTAAGAGGTTTTCATACATCAAACAAGCAAGAAAAAAATTTATCAAAGTATTAAATGGTTCGTTAGAGTGATTTGGTGTAAATGAAGCAACAAAAGAGGGTGAGTCATTATGACATGAATGTTGATTCTGGAGCAATCTTTATTCCATTGAATGGTGGGTGGGTTATGTTATCAAAGAAGATAATACAATTGTTAATTATATTTGTTCTGGTAAATTCTCAAAAACAGAAACAGATTTGAAGTTGTGAGCTAAATCATTTTCAAATGAATGGTTGTGGAGAGTCCATATTCAGATATTATCATTTCTGAAAAAAAGACGGGACGGGCAGAAATCAGAACTTTATAAAAGAAAAGGATTTTTTTAATCCTTTTCTTTTTTGAAACAAAGAATAAAATGGTAAAAATGAGCTAAAAAAAGTGAGTTTCAAAATCAGGTAAAATGGTAATTTCGAGACTCAAAAATGGCGATAAAAAGGGGTAAAATGGTATTTTTTTGACATTGGGCATTTACAGGGGTGTGGAAAGTTGGTGTAACAGACGGGACGATTTATAAAACAGCATTTTTCGGACAATAGTATAAACAGTGGTAAATAACAAAATAAAGGAATTTCAATAAACGAGAGAGCGTGAGATGCTTACGAGCATCGGTGGAAAATAGTAAGTGAGTGAACAACAGGTATTTTTTTATTTTTTTAATAAAGTGATCTAATTAAATATAAGGGTTGTTATATCGTCATATAGTTAACGTAAAAACAGTAAAAATGAACTTTCGATAAATGTATCGATTTATAGAAAAAAACGAGTTTAGAAGAACTATTTTTACAGTTTAAGACAAAAAAAGAAAAAGAGGCATATTTTATGAGATGCTTTTTTTATAGTTGATCATTTGAAAATTCTTCAAAATTCATAATTGGAATATTTAATGAAAGTAGAACTTTTTCATTTTGGTGACATTTTTATTTTTATCTTCAGTTAATAAAACATTAGTGTCTTTATTGATTGATTTAGTAAAAAAATCGAAGCTGTTTTTCAAGTTCTGAAATCAATTCATCTCTATTCTTAAAGTTTTGAGGATTTTGAAAATATGGCAATAATGAAGCTAACAGTAATATTATCAGATTTATTCATAACACAGAGTGGTGTTTAATTCATTGAATGTTGACTTTTGCAATTTCAAAGTATTCTTCAGGAACTTTTAACAAAAAGCATTGGCTGGAAAGATTGATTGATTTAATCTTTTCAATAGATTTATTCTTGTCAGAGAATAATTCTTCGAGCGAATCAAATTCATTAAGGATTTTTCTTAGCAGTAACGATTTCCTAGTGTTGGAATGGCAAAAAGATAATGAAAAGCGATAATGTTGGGTATCATTTTTAATTTTTGAATATTGTCATAAATAAGTTTGAGATACAGTTTTGGCAGAGATGAAAGATTTGAGATCAAATTTGAGATTTCTTCTAATTCTTTTTAAATCCAAGTTCATTAAATCAGTACAGATTCCAATTTCAGTGAACTGGGAATTTTCAAAACGATGGAAAAAGTCAATATCTAAACATTGGTTAGCAACAATATTAGTCATCATATAGTGCTTTCTTGATTCACAATTTGGATTCAAACAGAACAAATCTTTGATACTCTTGTCCTTGTTCATTATATTTGTAATCAAGTGCATTGTTACAATAAGGACAGAACTTTAGGAATTTCAGATACTTCATTTGATTCTTTAGTTGTCATAACAATAGCAGGGAATAACATCATTAGCACGTTTAACAGGAATCAAAGTCCCTTTAGAGATTTTTCTTTTTCTTGTGAGCATTTTGAAAGTGTTGAGTAATGTTAGTAATTGTTAGCATCGATTGTAATTGGAGCAATCTTAGTCTAGGAGTAATCTTTCCAGTATTGGCGGTGTGAATGAAATATCTTCTGAGTTTTATTTGGTTTTGTTCAAACTGGATATTTGAAAGCAATATATTCTTTAGGGTGGTGAGTAGTTTCAAAGATTTTTGATTTTGTTCATTTGAATTTCAATTACAATGCATCTGTTGGAGCAGAACATTCCATTCTACAAAAAGATCTTGAGCTGTTCAATATTTTTCGAGACAATTCTTCAAATGTTGTAGCAATGTTTTTTTAGGGAATAAATCCTTAGCAGAAAATACATTAGTTGGAATTTCTGTAAATTCATCAGAACTGGTCGGTACAAAATATGTAGCAAAAAGATAATTTAGCATTAAAATCTAATCCTAATTTTTCCTTTTTTTGAAACAGAAAGCAACGAGACTCGTTCATTTGAATATTTATCATTGAACTTTATTTTTGATTGTTAATAATCAAATCAGATTTGAAAGTATATAATTCGCACGTAATTCTTTAATATTTACATTAGGTCGTTTTAGTGGTAAATTTTTCAATAGTAAGTTTGTCAGATTCAATAAGATAAGTTACATTTTCACAATTTCTCCATTTCCACGAGTTGATAAGATGAAAGTTCATTATCAGAAATATAATGGACGATAAGGCAGGAAAAATCTAATTTTGGTTCAATTGAATAAGTTTTTGAGTCCATGAGATTTAGTTTCATCAAAGTATTTATTTGAGTTCTTGAATGGAATTGAACTTCTTCAATGATTTCATTGGTTTAGCATGATGAATTTCATTATTAACATCAATTTCAATGCATCATTGATTTCAGTATCTTGGATTGAAAAATCCATTTTCTTCGAGCAGTGTGTCAATGAGTCATATTCTTCATCAGTTAAAAGTAATTCTTGGTTGTGTAATAGAACTCAGAAGCATTTTTTTAATAGTTCTAGCAATTCTTCTTTTTTTGCATATGTATTGCCCTTTTCGTTTGTAATTATATTATAACAAAAAAATCTCGTAAAGTCAAAAAGATAACAACAAAAAGTTGTTATTTGTTGTTATCTTCGAAGTGTATGAGTTTTTGAAAAGCTCACGGTTGTAGAGTTTCGTCATTTCTTTCTATTTCTAAGAAAAGTATAATTGTCATGTAAATCGTGCTTTTATCAGAATTTCTTGTAGTTAAAGATTTTTCTAAATCCAGCATAATCAATGACATCAGAATTTTTCATCAGCAGAAGAACGAGAACTTTATATAATTTGTTATCATCGAAAAATTAAATAAACATTATCAATTTCATTATTTTTTTCATTTTTTTGGATTAAGTTTTTAAGTCGTAATCAGCAGTTGATGGTAAATCTGTTGAATTGATACGTTTAACGAATTTTTAGTTCTTCATCAATATATTTAGAAGTTGTTTCTAGTGACATTTCTCTATTTAATTTAGCAAAAATTTCTTTTCTAGCATTATTTGAATCTCTAAGCACAATCTTATTTGCACGTTTTAATTGAACAGTTGGTTTAGCAGTTTGTTTCAACATTTTCAAATCTTGAACGAGACTGTTGTTCTAAATGATTATTGAGTTCTTCATCAGTAATAGTTGGCAGTTATATTTTTCCACATTCTTATCAATTTCTTTTTATAAATAGGCTGAATCTCTTTAAAAATTTTTGTGCGTATCTTGAAGTTAGGGATCTATTATAAAATCTATCATGTAAATGGATACTATTATTCAAATCTATTTGATTATTTTCATCAAGAAAAATGAGTCATCACAAAAATAGTTTGTATTTTATTATTAGTTACATTCTCAATTAGGCGCTTTGGAATATTATTTTTTTCCATGGGCGAAAATCAAAAAGTTTTTTTCTAGCATTGAGTAGTTTCATTTACATAATCTTGATTTTTCAGTGAGATTTCATTTTTGAATACTGTCATATAATTCTTGTAATTGTTCTTGGGATAAGGGAACAAACGCTGGGTTTTTGATTGAACTTTCAATAGCATTGGCAGTACTGTTTAATTCATCTAAAAACAATTCTTCTATAAATTCTTAATTCTTTGATTGTCAAATTTTTCATATGGGTGGTATTCCATGAGAACATTTAGGTCTATTTCTGGGTGCATTTTAAAATCAGACATATATTGGCGATTCAAAAATTATCTAAGTATGCATCTTCTGAAGCAGAAAGGACATCTGGGATTTGAGCAAGTAGGTAGGAACATTATTATTTATATGGTATTTAGTCATGGTTTGAAACTCTATTTATTTTTTTAGTTTTTTTATATCGATTATATAAAGAGTATATAATACAGTTATAAAAACAAAAACATTTCCTTATGGATATATTTCTGTGAAGTTGGGTAAAACAAAGTCGGCGGATCAGTGGCGAAACAGGTTATCTAATAAGTTATTTATTTTTGTTGTTTAGTAGTTGTTTATAGTTATTGAGACGGGCATTTTTGGAAATCGAACGGGCATTTGTTGATTTAACGGTTACAGTGGTGTAAAATGGCGTAATATCAAAAAAACAGTGTTTGGCCCTTTTTGTCAGTATTTTTTGTGAAAATTGAGTATTTTGTCACGATTTCCAGTATTTTTTTGAGATATTTTTTTTAAGTATTTTTGGAGCTTTTTCAAAAATAAGAGGCTAGACAGAGTCTAGGGAATTTAGAAAGTGCATGATGGGATGGAGATGTTTTTTGGGACTTTTTCCATGCACAATTCATATATTACAACAAAAAAATTTTTAATTTGTCAAGGGAAAAAAATTTCATTTTTTACAAAAATAAATGGAATAATAAAAGGTAAGAAAAAAACAAAAAAAGAAAAGGGGCATTTCAAAAACAGGCAGAAAGGAAAGTAATTGAAAGGATGAACAAAAAAATAAGAAATTAGAAGAAAGTGCATTAAATGATACATTATTAGTGGGATTTCAAATTTTCAGAACAATCAATTCTTGGTTTACAAATGAAGGGGCAGCTTTGGTAGAACGATTTCATATTTTAATGATGTTGACGAAATTGATTGTAATGATGGAAAAGGATATTCTAGTTCAAAGTTTATTAGATAGAGCATATTGTAAAGACATTAAAATTTTTAAAAAGGAGGATAATGTTGATAATATGATTATGAGAATTTCAAAAATAATCTTTATAGTGTATGGTGGAGATAAAGTTGAGTGCTTTTTGATGAATTTGAGTAGTATGGAATCGTCCATTAAGAGAGGTATCTTAAAGTTAGAGTTAATGAAGGGGGAGAGAATATTTACATTATGAAGATTCACAATATATTAAAAGTGAGATTAAAGATTAAAGATTTGAAATCGAGTTTGGGTTACTAAAAGAGCATTTATTCTTTTTGAGCGTGGACCAGATTATACAGGATACAGAAAAATTCTTTTTTCGTAAATAGCAATTTTATTGAATCTATTTATGGAGATAAAAAAATTAAGTGGTTTAATTTCTAAAAATACAAAAGTCATTGAGTTAGATAAAAATGATTCAGAACTAGGGATTGGAATCCCAAACGTTGAGTTTAGATTAGATAATAAAGATAACATTTTATATAAGAATGTTATGAAAATTCAAAGTTAGGGGCAGAGATAAAGAGTTCTTTGATAAATGAAAATACTATATAAACGATTAGAGTTAATGAAAAATAGAGATTTAGAATCATTAGAAGGTGTTATAATTTTTGAAGAAGGAATTTCAAAAATTTAAATTCTACAATATGACATGAAGAAATTGTTGGCGAGATCTGCGGTTGAACTCAACAAACAAGTGAAGGAGGCGAAATTTCAGAAGAAGATTTCTATAATACAGAAGAAGTTGAATATGGAACAGAATCAGCAGAAGGGGCGTGAAGAATTGGAAGAATTTGGGGCAGAAAAGAAATAATTTGAATTCAAATGAGAACATTCTTAAATCAGAAGAATTTGAGTTAATAAATATGAAAATGATAGTATGTTATTGATACATTAAGAAAAGAATTAGTAGATAATCTTAGAACTAAAAATCTGGATTGAGTAATGTGAGTTTTAGATGAAAAAAATTCACAAATGTTATAGATAATTTGGGTTTGAAGGAAATGGAGGCGAGATAAAGAAAATTATGGATTTTTCAGGGCGAGTGTAATTTCAGGTAATCCTAAATTAGTAAATGACATGGATTTTCAGAAGAAGATGCAACAACATTAAATATTAAATGCGGAGATGAGTAGAGTTTTGGATTAGATGGAAATTAAGGGCAGTGATGGCGAAAATAAATATTATAAATTGTTTTAAAGGAACTTTTCAAAGTTTATTGGATTATTAAAAGAAACAGTATTTAATGAAAAAGAATTGAGTGAAAACAATATGAATGGTAAAGAGATCTTATTCTGGTTTTATTTGATGTATTAGCAAAGTCCATTTTGATTTAGTAGAAACGGTAGAGAGTCATGATTTTTAATTTATTTAGTGAGTCTATTTGAAATCTTTGGTATTAAATTGGGATATGAGACAAAATGGAACATTCAAGATTATCAATATTGTTAGGAATATGGATTGACGTAGCATTATATGAAGAATTAAGATTTCAGAACAGAAGTGGTGAAGATGCAGAGTGAGGGATTCTATGGTATGGAGTGATTTGTTCAATGTATGAAAAAGGGGACGTTTCTGAATATCCTAAAGAAGAAATTAAAAGTGAGGGCGAAAAGGATGTTGAGAGAAAAACAAAAGGGCATTTCAAATGAGGTGGTAATGAAATAGAAAAAGATTACAGTTTTTTGAAACAGGAAACAATTTGGGATGGCGTGAAATTTTGAGCGAAGATAAGTTAGAATTAAATAATTATAAAGATAGGTATAAAGATTTGAGATATGAACTGAAGATGAAACAGTTGAAAGTAGCAAAGCGATTTCGTTCCTCAATTGGAAAATAGAAGTCTTAATAATCTAAAATGAACTTTATCCAAAATAAAGTTGTTGATAATTATAGTGAATGGTCAGAATACACAAAAGGGAAGAACTAGAAGTTATTAAACGATTTGAAGATGAAAATAGAGTTTCTCTGTATTGAAAATGTTTAATCAATTTATTTCTAATTCAGAAAGAATTGACATTAAAAATAGATTAGATAAAATGTGGTAGGGGAGTGAAAAAAAGATTTACAAGGGACGAGACATGATGGATTATTAAATCAAAAGAGCAGAAATTGGTACAACAATTCCTAATTTCTATGATGAAATTTTGTGCGACATTAACAATGAAGATTCTTATAGAATCATGTGTGAATGGGTGTTTATGGGCATTTGAGCAAAAAGTTTCTAATAAAAAGAAATCTATCTTGTTATTTATTGAGACATTGGTGCGACGAGAAAACATTGATAAATGTGGTCGAGTCGAAGGAGTTTATAATGAAAATGTCATTAAAAATCAAACAATAGCAAATTTGAAAAAAAATTTAAAATAATGGTTGACAAATTTTGATATTATGATAGTATTTGTTTAACAATATTAAAAGTAAAAAGGAAAAGGTGGGTAAAATGTCTTTTTATTGATAATCTTAAAAACAGAGGAAACAAGGGTACAACAAATGGTGATATAGCATATGGTGAGTCTAAATGCAGAACTAGATTTTCTTTGGAGGGACGGTTCAATTCAGTAAGTGAAAATTTGGATTCTGATGGATTTATGAATTTATTCAAATAGATTTCTGAAGAAGATTCAGGATGAGATAAAAAAAGTGCTTTGAGTGATATTCGTGGTGGTTTGGGATTAGAAAATGAGGGATCCGTCAAATCTTGACATATCTTGGCTAACAAAAAAATGTTGAAGATTTCAAACATTTAGTAGTTCTTGGGCATGTATGGTCGTTATGATGATTTGGTATGATTTTAGTGGGATTTGGCAGACAAAGCACAAGCATTTGTTATAGAATTTATTTCTGGTGTATTTAATGAAGATTTGGGCGAGTTTGAAATCAGGTAATATTACATTTTGGTAAATGGATCATCGTACAAAAAGTGTGCGATCGTAAATTAGGGTCTTTTTCTGGGCATCTCGTTTGGGTTTAGTGAGACATGAGTATCGTAGAGATCTATCACAGTTACGGGGATCAAATCAACATTATCGAAAAGCAAATTAGTAGAAAAGTGATTATAGTTTTGATTGGTCCCTAAGATTCTGAAAGGCATGATGAAATATACACAAGCATTCATTCGTAATGATGGAGATCGTTATAATGAGTTCAAAAAAATCAAATCATGTGAGGCATCAGTTGTCGGCAGAAAGTTGATGGAACTTTATCCATACGAAATTATTCGTAAGTTAAATAGTGACAAACAAATGGTGAAAAGATTTGGAGGGATTTATCCACAGGGACGATTTGACAGTAACATTATTGTTGGTGACGGAAGTGGAAGTATGTACGGTGGTTGGGGTCTTGAAGTAGGGAAACTATTGAGGTGGCGGTCTATGGCAGTTGTGAACTTTCTGAACGTTTGGGTGAGTAAATTCAAGGGACATTTCATTACATTCAGCGGTCGTCCAGATTTGTTGATTATCGAAGGTTAAGAACTTTTGAAGAAAAGAATTTGATGTATTGTATCGTAATGGAGAAGTAGCAAACATAACATGGGTGGTATGCAGGTAATTTATGATTCATCATTCGGTTTGGCAGTTGAAGAACAGTAGACACAATCTTAATCATTTCAGATATGCAATTTGATTATGGAGTAGATAATTGAAATCTAAATCAGTAATGGATTCATGGAAAGATAAGTTTGGTGACGCTGGATTGAAGTGGAGAAATTGTCTATTGGAATGTTGAGCGTCAAAAGTTACATTTCCCAGATTTCTAAAAGTATGACAATGTGAGAGTGTTTCAGGTTTCTCAAAGGGCGTGGTAGAAGATGTCATGGCAAATGGAAACAGATCGTGGCAGATACATGATGAAAGTGTTGATGTCGTTATGAAGCAAAAAATCTGGTAAAAATTGGAGCATAATTGGGTCTTTTTTTAGTTTAGTTTTTGGAATAATATAATTATGAAGGAACAATATTTTTTTGAAGTATTGAATATTTCTCATTTAGAGATTAAACATTCAGATGTATTGGGATTGTTGTTTGATAACAATGAAAGTCATAATTTAAAAGATGAACTTTCTTAAAGGAATTTATTTATGAAGTTGGGAAGAACTCTAATATTGATTTACAGTTGAGACTTTAGATGATAGTTATGGTATAAAAGAGAATATTCTAGCTCAAATGGATTTGTTGATTTATTAGATCATGTCATATAAACATGGGAGTATTATAGTAATAGAAAACAAAATACAATCAAAGAAAGAAAAATCAATTAAAGAAATATAAAGAACATTTCAAAGATAAAGGTGGCGGTTATAAATTAGTATTTATTTATCTTGGTATGAATAATGAACGGAACTTTCAGATGATGAATATATTTCAGTTAATTATACGAAGTGTAATTAAGAACTTTAGATAGAATATTACGATATAAAGATTGAGTCAGAAAAGATTGAATATTTTTTTAGAAGATTATTTATCAGTCTTGGTTAAAAAAATATAAATTAAAATCTTCGAGAATTTCAATTGAGATTAGAAAGGTATAAACATAGAAAGAGGGTAAAAATGGAGTAAAAGGGAGATGAGTCAGGGCAAACATATTACGAACATCTCCACGTAATCAGTTGATTAAGAGATTGAGTTTGACATTCTCACAAGGGCTGGGTGATGAGGGCATCCATTCTCAAGTCAAAAATCCGTGAGCATTCGTGAGTATTTAGATAGTCTGTTGGTGAGTTAATTCGTAAATTCGGTGAGTATGAGAATCAAGATTCTATAAAGACGGTGCATTTCTGTACAAGATAATGGTCGTGGATTTCCAGAGGTGGCTAAAAATGCACACGGTGAAGAAGTTAGTGGATTTATCATTACATTAGGAACATTACAATCTGGTGAACAATTAGGTAAATCAGATGATGATAGTAAAAACAGAGATTTCTGGCTAACGGGTTAGGGGCAGGAGACTCTACAATGTTAAGTAAACGTGTTGACATTGGTGTTTATAAAAATAAAAAAAGAAATAAAAGTCTATCATTTACAAAGACGGTGAGGGACTGGTTTGAACTGATGGTGATGGTGTAGATGCAAAATTCAGTGAATTAAAAGATTTGAAATTTACATTAAAGAAGAAAAAAAGACGATGGAGCGGAAGAAAAAGGAGGTAGAGGAACAGTGTAAAATCTTGGGTAAATAATGAAGTCTTTTCATCATATCCAGTTGATGTGGACGATTTAATTCAAAAGTATGAAGGTGTAGCATTCCTATTTGGCGGGTGTTGGTATCGAAATCGTAAACGAACATGGAGTAATGGAAGATGGATGTATCAACATGAAATTTTTCAAGATTTGAAGATGGTATTCCTCAATTAGTAGAATACAATCAAAAAGGAACATCAATCCTATCTATAAATTTGAAACAAAAGGGTATATTGAAAAAGAACAGTAGCAGTCAGGACTCAAGGTAAAAAAATGGTTTCAAAAGATGTAGAAAGAACAGGGCGACATTGAATTAGCATTCGGTTATGATAGTGGGTATGATTGGTCTATTGATTCTTATGTAAATACAATTAGGAATCGTTTGGGTGGGGTTCATGTTGAAGCATTTGAAGAAAGCAATTACAGTGCATTTAATGAGGGAACTTTCTTCTATGAAAGGTATATTGAGTAGGGACTGGTGGCTACGATTGATGATTATAAAAGAGGATTTGAGTGCAGTGACTTTCTCTTTATATTTCAGGAATCAATGTGATTTCACAAATTAAGGAAGAATTGGGTGGAAAAGTGTGAGTAAAACGTGATAAACAGAGTACTTTATGGATCTATTAAAGATTTTTGTAGAAGATAAGAAAAAAATGTTGATGTAGTAAAACGTATTGGTGAAAAAAGAGTTATTGCAGGGGCAGGGGTAGATCAATCAAGAAAAGAACAATTAGAATTAAAACGTGAAAAAAACAAGGAATTTACAAACAATGGTTCATTGGCGATTAAATTGGTGGATTGTGAGTATGTATATGAAACAGATTCAGAATTGATTATCGTTGAGGGGTGATGAAAAACTTTCTGTGTGTTAAAAAGGGAGTCGTGATCACGATTCCAAAGCATTGTTGGCAATTAGAGTAAGATTGTTAATGAGTTTCTAAAGAAAACATTAAAAAAAGTTTTAGCAAATCAAAGAGTACAAGATATTGGTAAATGTTTAAATGCAGGTATCGGTGATGATTTTTTGATTTAGATGGTGATAGTTATCAAAGAGTTATTATCGATGAAAAGGGCTGGACGAGTGGTCAAATCGATCTCATTGGGCTGTATTGTTATTCTATAATTTGTTCAAGAATTTCAATTCGTCAAGGTAGATTATATAAGATGAATGAGTCCTTTATATATTTATAGAAGGTAAAGGTAAAAAAAGCAATTGAGATTATGCGTTTAATGATAATGGCAGGTGGCGTGATTTGAAGAGTCGTAACAAAAGTTGGCAGATTGATTCGTGTCAAGAGTTTGGGTGGAGGGCGGTTCTGGTGATGTAGAGCAACAGGTTTGGACTGGGGAGTCGTGTATTAAGTGAAATCAGTATTGGAGACGAGGTCAGAGGGCAAAGCATTGAGTTTGATGTTGCAATGGGTAAGATGTGAGTCCACGTAAGAAATGGATTGAAGATGAGGCTGATTGATTATGTAGAAGATTAAAAAGAAAAAGATGAACTAGGGCATCTTTTTTTATTTTGAATAAATATAGAGTAAATTTCACAATATCGGTGGGCATATAAAAATGAGGGAGTTTGTTATCAAAAGGTGGTCAAAAGGGATTTTTGGAGCATTTCTGATATAAATAAATATGATTTTTAAAAATAGTAAAATCATGAAAGATTTGTGAAAAAACAAGGGCATTTTTTTGGAGATAATGTTGGTATAGAAATTTTTTTAATATAAAGAGACAAAGAGAAACAACAAAAGTGGGGTAGGGGGCTACGGTTCAGTAAATTCAAGGTTATGGAGCATGTGGAGTAATCATCGGTATGGTACATTGTCATTGTCTATGAATGGCGGTGTTGCACAGGGCAGGGAAAAGGTTAATCAGAGCTGGCTGGAGTCTATTCCATTACAAGATTCTCCAACAGCAAACAGTGAGAGTCAGAGGCAGGGTGGGACGAAAAAGGTTCATTAGATGTAGCAGTTAACAACGATACATTAAAGAACAGAGATTAACAAAAGCAAAAAGGGGGCGGTGTAGAAGTTGTTGAAAGCAAGGAAATCAAAAGAAGTAACAGTTGGGGCTCTGATAAAGTTGATGGAAAGCAAGGGAAAGGCATCGAAAAGGATTATCAAACCTGGGGCGATCAAAAGTTAAAAGGCTGAGACAAATACTCAAAAGAAGATGTGGGCAATCGTAAAAACAGAGTAACAATCGTTGAAAAAAAGAGAAACAGGGGGGCAAATACTCAAAAAGCAAAATTGGGCGAAATCAAAAAAACAAGAAGAGAGTATAGAGGCAAAAGGTGTGTTTGTGAATAATGAGGCTGAAGTTACAGTTTATAGTAGAGATCGATGAATCAAAAAGAGGTTCATTGGAGTGACAGTCTGATTTGTCTGTTGTATTCAAAAAAATAAAGACAATAATCTTGGGAGCGTAAAAAGGCGGTCTTGGTGCAACAAGTAAGACAAGTCTAAATTAGTAGATAAAATTAAATATGATGGGCAGAGATAATCTGAGGCGGTGTTGAGTGCAAATACAGTAATGGACATTGTTGACAGGAATTGAAAAAGGGTTCAACATTTATTTTACATAATGTTGGTGGGAGGCGAAAGTCAGGAAAAAGAGCTATAGCAGATTCACATCTGTTGGTGAGTCAAATCAAATCTTGCCCACAAGGTGGTGTCAACAAAAGATGGTAACGATACAAAAAGTAAGATGGGACGAAAAACAAGATTAGGGGACGGTGGTAAGAGTGACATTGGATTTGATATGTACAGTATTTAAATGTAGAATGGGATATTGAATGAACAGTGGAAACAGTGGAGGAAATCTAGAGGGTGGGAACGAGACTCAATTTATTCTGACATTGGGACGGGCACAATATCTAAGACTACACATATAATGGCGAAGATAATGTTGGTACAGTAATCAATCAAAAAGGTTCTAAAGTTGTAGAAGTTAATAGACATGGAAAGAGTAGGTGGATGGGTGTGAAAACAGATGGTGTTTGGTCTTATGATGAGGCATCAGGTCTTGAGGCATCCCTAGGGGCAGTGAGGGCTGGGATATGTTAATGTGAATGACGTGGAGGTGAAGGTGATTATTAAGTATTGGTGGCGGTCACAAACACAATATTAGATATTATGTAAGTGATTATGTGGAACTAAAAGTGAAGACAGGTGGTGGTAAATAGATATTCTGGTGAGACAAAGCGAAAAAAGACAAATATACAGATAAGGGATTGTTGAAAATGGTTGTGAGTTTCAGTTTTGGGGAGGAAGTTCAGTGGTTAAAGGTATGTGGTTCATGGGAAACAGATACGATGCAGTCGTGGCAAAGTGGACTCCTAAAGTTAATGTTCAATATACAAATCTAAAAAAACAAATGTAAAAATTGAAAAAAACACGTTAAGAACAGCAAAGGTGAAGATGTAAACAATCATTCTGGCAGGGGTGAAGTTGTATGGGAATTGGAAGCAAAAGGCTCTTGCAGGGCGGACGTGAAGAGGCTGATTTTACAATGTGGCGATGATTTGGCAGGTTATCAATTAGATGTGGGTAAAACCTGGAGTAGAGGCTGGGAATTTGATGTTAAATATGAGTGCAGCACATTCAAGTTGTGGGTGGACTTTAAAAAGCAGAAGGTTTAGTAAAAGGGCTAATAAGGAGATAACGTTGGTTATACAGTTCAACATTGAAATTGTATGGTACAGTTATGAATGACATGGAATTTTACACAAATAGTATCAGATTTGAGATGTTAATAACAAATTTGATGTTTATTCAAATGGTATTTGGTATAACAACGGGTGAGGGCTAAATCGTCAAAAGATAGTCAAATCAGAATATTAAAGTTGAAGTATAACAAGGAACGTTAAAATTGATGGCAAACAAGTTCTTGGCGGTTCTACATGGTGGCATTGAGATTTCAGATTGCGGGGCGTACAAAGGTATCAAGGTGGGCTGGATGCAATTCAAAAAGGGTTTGGCGCAGTTGATGATTGGCTGGAACAAAGCGATGGATTTTGGATTTCAGAGCTGATCAAATATGTAGAAACAGAAAGTGGTAAAAAGTAAAAAGGAATTGGGTGGCAGTTCAAATCTATTGAAGAAGTAAAGACTTTCAAATTAAAGGGGCATTTTTGGATCAAGCAAAATCAGGCAAAGGGGATTCCAAGTATTTATGGCAGATGAGCTCAAGAGTTCTATGATAAGTATGTTTCTAAAAGGTATTTCTGTAACAATCATTGAGGCTAATGAAAGTTAAATCTGCATTTAGCAAATTACGAAAACAAAGGCAAAATTGATTTTGGAAATGGGCTGAGGGGCGAGTTTAGTTAAAAAAATAATGTTGTAACATGGGAGCTTTTAAAGAAGAGATTTCAGATAGTAAAGGTGTTGACATCAACAGATGGAAATGTTGTGAGACAGGTCAGTGAGAGAGTATGAGGGCATTTTAGCAAATACAAAGGAATGGTTGTTGAAAAAGGAGCAGTAAGGGTTATTCGTTGTAGATGATTGGCTAGAACAAGCGGTTGACATTGAAACAGGAAACATCAAGATTGTTGATTCTAAAAGGTAAAGGGCATTGAAGGTGTGAGATTCTAAAGTTTACAAATCATTAGAAGGGAGTAGGGAGCAGTTCAAGACGATCTAAAGAACAAGTTCAGAGCAAAAGGAGCATTCAAGTATTTGGTCAAATGATATGAACGATTGAGTTCAATAAGTACGTTGTGAGTGGAGAAGAAATTTGATTTACATTGTTCCTATGAAGTTAGGGACAGAAATGGGTAGGGCGGTGGAAAAATATGAAAAATGGTACATATCAATTAGATTTTGGTTCGAGGCAAAAGTTGGTGGGATGTGAGTAAATGGTGAGCAGTCAAGGCTGAGACAAAGCGGAGTTCAACAAGGGCGGAGTGAATATTGATGGCAAAGCAAGTATTTGCAGGTTCTATCAATTGGTATGATGCGATTGAGTACAATACAAAGGGTATCAGGGACGATAAATCTCGTATTGCACAAGGGTTTCTTCATTTGGCGATGATTGGCTGAAGATGTGTTAGATGTGGATTCTGATGGTATTAGAACTTTCTGAGTCTAAGGGTCAAGATGTAAAAAGGTTTGAGTAATGTTTATGAAAAGTATTGAAAAAAAAGGGGTGGGCTCGTAGGGATCTGAGCGGGCGTGGATTTAGGCAAAAGGAGCATTCAAGTTTGGGAAGCGGAAAAGTCGTACAGAGTTTTAGGGCAAGTATGTTCAAACAGGTGATACAATTACAATTATCAGGCTAATGAAAGTCAAAGAAAAAAATTCAGTAGGGGCGGTGGTAGAGTATGAAAATGGTGCATATCAAGTGAACTTTGGTGTTGTGGAAATGAGTGTAACAGTAGTAAACAATATTCCCTAAGTTTGGAGTAAGAAAGATGTTGTCATTAAAAGTTGGTGATGGCGAGATCTAAAGATGGTAAAGAAATTGTTCTAGGACAAAAAAATTCTTCTGAAATCATTCGATGGTTCTCTGGTGGGCATGGGGCGAAGATTTGTTTGAATACAAATTCGTTGATGATTGGCGAGAAAGTACGATAGATTCGATGGTGTTTACAAAGTAATCTCTAAGAAGGGATTTCAAGGAATTTCTGATGGAAAAAAACATTCAAAGAGAAGGTGACGATTTGAGATTCATATTCATTCTTGAAAGAAGATAGGGATAAAAGACAGGAATTTGAAGTTGGATTCAAAGAAGAGTTCTTGAAAGTCAATTACAAATGATTCAGAGTTCAGGGACGAGTATTTGTTGAAATGAGTCGTATCAAGTCAGGTGAAGTTGAAAACAAACAGAGTCACGTGGTAAATGGAGTTGAAGTTGAATCTAGCGTTGAGACAGCAGGTCCTGAGATCAAAAAAAACAGATTCAGGTCAGGAGCACTGGGCAGAAGTGTTGGCGATGGTGGGTGTGAGTGGCAGGAGTTGTTATGGCGGGTGTCAGATTTCAGTGCTGGAGCAATCGGTCTCAAACGTAAAAGAGATTAGGCATTTAAAGATTAAAGGTATGGTGAAAAGTGTGAGTACTTTTTCTTTGAGCTGAAAGTCGTTTTGAATGTCGTTATATCGTCATATAGCAAAGCTAAAAACAGTTAGGAGAGCTTTTCGATAAATGTATCGATTTTGCAGAAAAAAACAGATTTAGAGTCATTGGGGGGTAAAATAAAAAAATAAAAAAATGGAATAATATAAATATACGGTATTTAAAGTAGTGTATAAAAAAAGTCAAAGGAGTGCAACATGATTTTTAACAGAAAAAGAGATAATTTATTCAACAGATGAAAGATTTGATTTAATTAAGGGGCATGTCATTTTGAGTAGAGAATTTATATAATGCAAGTCTTTATGATGTTAGACAATATTGGACTGGAGGCAGAAATCATATAGAACATGGCAATCACAGGAATCCTATTTTTGGTAAAAAAATAATAATTGCGATTATGTAAGATTCAATCTCATTTGGCACAACAAGTCTTGATGCAAGTTGGTGAACAATTTCTCAGTTTTTTTCAATAACAAATCAAATAAAAAAAGAAAAGAACTAAATATAAAAAAGATAAAAAAATGGGTATAACGTTGTTGAGTTTCCCAAAAAAATAGTATCTCTAAACAAATTGATTTTTGATGAAGATAAACAAATTTGTAGTTTCAAAAATCTATGTAAAAAAGTTATAATCTTAAAATCAAATCAACAAAACATAATGTGAAGATGGTTAAATTTGTTTATGACGAAGTAAATGATTTAATCAAATGTTTCAAAAATTTATGAAGTTGGGAGCTCAAATTAAAGAAAGATAATTCTAGGTATTTCTCAATTGAGGCTGAGTTTAAATAATATTGTTTCTATTTACAATAACATTGGAATCAGACATTATTATACAATGGCAGACGTCAAAAGTATCAATCAATATTACAATAAGGCAGTGCAAAATTAAGGTCAGAGTTGACAATAATATTAAATCATCTAAAAAAAATTAAAACAATTATCTTTAAAAACGCAACAATAAAATTGATTATGAAATGAACAAAATCTCAAGTCATATTATCAATGAAGCAATAAGACACAATATTTCAAAGGTCATTATTGGTAACAATATTGGTTGGAAAAAGTGAAATAAATATTGGCAGAAGAAATAGCAAAAATTTTTGTTCATATTCCTCATACAAAATTATTTAATCGAAGTATTATATAAGGGTTTGTTAAATGGAATTGAAGTAATCTTCACAGAAGAGAGTTGAACTCAAAGCGAGTTTCTTTGATAAGGACAGATTGAAAAACTGTTTATGGTGAAAACGATAATCATAAATTCTCAGGGTAGAAGAGTTTGAAAAATGGTTTATATAAAGATAGCAAAAGGTAATTTATGGATGGGGAATTTCAAATGGTGGCGGTAACATAATGAGAAAAGTTTCAGATGAAGCAGCATATAAAGAGATAAGAAAAAAACAGAAGGAAATGATGAAACGGGCGATTCTTATCACATTATAAAAGTATCGAGTCAATTTGTATAATGAGGTGTAGAAGCATTTGTGGGTGGCAGCGTATGAGGGAGTTAAATCTAATTTAATAAGTCTATAAAAATCAAATCACATTTATATATATTTGATTGAAACTATAGTATGGTAAAGATTAGAAAGTGAAAATTATAAAAAAATGAGGAAAAACAAAAGAGTATACAACATATTATTTATTTGGCGATGTTGAGGGAATTGGTCTAGAGACGATAAAGACGGAAAAAGTATTAAAAAAATGATTTAATTGAAATTTCTTATATTCTTTCAGATGAGAATTATTCCAAATGAAAAGTAATACATATATTGAGTGTGGCAATTACGATTATAAAAAAATATGGTTGAAAGAGTTAAGAAAATGCACACAAAAAAATAATTTGATTGGCGATTCTAAAAAAATCAAAATTATCAAGTTTCAGAAATTGATAATAAAATGTATAAAGAATTAAAGAGGGTGGAAAACAATAAATGTCAGTTCAATTCTGAGTGGAAAGTAGTATTCAATATGATTATGAAATCATTAGAAGATGTTTGGCTCAAAAACATTTTCATTGAGTTCATTATAGAACATTTGATGTTTCAGCAGTAAGAGGGGCGAATTAAAATTATGAAATCCTAATTGTGGTAAGCAAGAAACAAAAAGAAAAAAAATTATAATCATGGGGACGAAGACGATATATTAGGGGAACTTTCAATGAGTTAAGGGAGTATAGAAAAAATTGTAGGGAGGCAGGAGTTAAAATGTTTTATGTAATTTTAGAAAGAATGAATTTCAAGTAATTTCAAATTCATTGAGTGATGATTCTTTTGTGGAATTAAAGAACAATATAATTGGTAATGATTATTGTTTAGTATATTCTAAAAAGATTATCTTTCAAAAGTCTATGAAATCTTAAAAAGAAATAAATGTAGAGGATTGAACATGTCATATATTTCAAAATTAGTTTTTGAAAACATTTGAAAAGAATTAGAAAAAGAAATTGTCAGTTGAAAAAAATTAAATCATTTCCCTATTTGATTTATTTATAGCAAGTTATGTGACGGGTAGCTCATTTGATGATGAATATTGGTTTTGGCAGATATTCAGGCGACATTAAATCAAGAAAGGAATTTCAAAGTGATATTAAACGATTTAATGAAATGTTAGCATATGAGGGGATTTATAAATAAAGATGATGTAATGAAAATCATTAAAAAAAGTATCTTCGGCAATTCAGTTAAAAAAAATATTAAGGGGCGGGAGCGTGGAAGAAACGATTAGATTAAAAGATACAGAAATATATAACAGAAATTTTTCATTATTTAGTAATGAGCGGATTTGTAATTGAGACTCGTTTGTTTATAAACGAAAAGATATAGAAAATTTCTTAATCAATGAGATGGGATGGAAAGAGATTAAATGAGTGAGATTACAAATTTCAAATGATTTAAAAACACAAATCAAAAATGGGTTGATTTAAGGGAATCATTTAGAAAAGAAGGTATTATGTTTAGAAGAAGGGCGGATTACAGGGCGGAATGTTTGTCGCTCCATAATGAGAAACTATTTTTACAGTGAGGGTGATACTGGGACAGAGTTATCATTGGAACTGGTTTGTGGAAAACATGGAGATATTTTCAGTTATATTCAAGAAACAGAGTCAGTATCATGGAAAGAATCTGTAATCTATTTAGCAAAGAGGTATCATATTTCGTATGAATTAATAAAGACGATTCAAAAATGAGTACAATGGCTGGAGCATATGATTTGGGAGAAGATTTGGGTAGTTATTACAAAATGAAATTTAATGAATTAGCAGATTCTCAGCTGGGCAAAAAAATGATTGGTGACAGAAATCTTGATTATAATTCAGTGAATATGGTTGTGAGAATCATAAAAGGGACGAATTAGATTATATGATCAAAAGGTTGTAGTCATGATGAATTAAAAGTCAAAAGTCGGTTTAATGTATGATAAAGGTTGAGTTCACAACAAGTAAATCATTTCAATCTTTATTGAAAAAATTATATGGGTAAAGTTATTGGATTTGGTGGAAGAGCATTGAGTAAAAAGATATAGAGAGCAGAAAATATATAAATTCAGGCGATTCTATCGTATTCCATAAGAAAAAAATGTAGTTTATAATATTAACAGTGAAAAAAACAGGGCAACAAAGATAGAATTTATTTATTTAGTAGAAGGTCAATTTGATGTGGAGCGCGGGATGCATGGATATACAAATACAGTTGACATTTCTGGTACAGCATTTGGTAATGAACAATTAAGAGATATTTTTAAAAAGCAGTTGGAGAAAATGGTAATATAGTATTATTGGTAGATGATGATGGAGGCGGACAAGGAAGCGTAAAATATTTAGAGCATGGAGTCTATTCAGAGTGGATCTATCAAATTAGAAGTTTGATTGAGGGGCGGGGACATGTGATTGTTACAGAGTCATGATGGAACTCCCAAAATGGAACTTCGTGAAAAAGCATATTTAAAAAAAGATTAGAAATGAACAATTGTTCATCAATCTCTGATAAAACAGAGTTTATCATGATCTACAGACAAGATTAATTGATATATTAAAGGATTCCATTTTAAGGGAGCAATGTTTAGGAAGGGTGTATGTTGGATTGATGTGATGGAGATTCAAGTTATCATTGACAATAAGGTGATAAAGATACAGTTGGTCAACAGAGTTTTCAAGAAAGCAGTGAGTCTTCTAAAAAAATAATGATAGTAGTGATTTACATTTTATTAGCATTAAATATTCTATTTTCTTATCCTGAGATATTTCAAAGGGGAGTTAAAAGGGGCATATCTAAAGATAGGTTTAATAGGGATATGAGGAATATTAGCAAGGATGTATTTCAATTAAATAAAAAAATTGGTGAGAGTTATGAAGATGATTCAGGAGCAAAAGATGGTAAAAACAATGTTATCTCAGGCGTTTGATGAGATTTCGGATGAAGAGATATAAAAAAACACAATGTTGGTATTTGTTGGATAGGGGCAGTGAAATCAAAAATAAAGAGACGAGAAGCAGAAAGAAGAAGAATGGTTTGGAAGGACAGGAGGGGACTCTGAGGGCTGAGAGTAATTAAATCTTTATTATCTGGATTATCGAGATAAATGATATAAGTATTAAAAAAACAAAAGGAAAGGGATTTAATGCAAGAAGAATTATATAATGTGAAAACAAGAAAACAAATGGTTTATTGAAAAGCATTTATTCTTTCAGTATGGCAGTTCTGAAACTGGTTTTTATGAACAAGATTTATAACGTATTACATTTTTATTTAGAACGTAAAACAAGGAAAGGTTGTAATATGTTTATTCATGGGCGTTGTATCATTTTTTTCATTTTTATTTGGATTTAATTGAGTGCATCCATTGGTAGCATGGATATTTCAAATCCACTGAGAACATGACAGCGTGTTGTAGTTTTATGTTCTGTTGGGCTATGTGATTTTTGAAGTTTTTCATTGTATTTCATCAGGGCTGAGACAATTAGGATCTATCCTGGGTTGAAAGTTATGAAAGGTTGGAATTTATAATTTTTGGATATAGAAGAAAGTCATATGAGATTATACAAACGAAAACAAAATATTAAATCATTGAAAGAGGGAAATGGGTAGAGTGTATGATGCAAAAACTAGGAATATTGAGCGATAAAGTTTTTCATGGAAAGCAATGGTGGCGGTGATGTTAAATATTTTTGATAAAGAAAGAATCGTAAGAAGTTATTAGGTGAAAGATGTGGTCATACGAGGCTGGGTCAAACAGGTTGAGTAGGGAAGTTTATACAGTGAGTTCAGTTAATGCAGAAATGACATTGGAGGCGGTAATCAATGTTGTCGAGTTTTAAAAAGGGATGAATATCCATATTGAGTTTAGCAAAATGGATAGGAACATGGTGAACAATTTTATCATTTGGGCGGAGGAGGATTATAACAATCCATTTTGTGATAATCAGAGCTCTTGGGAGCTCTTGCAACAGGTACAGCGAGTTCAAGGGGCGATATGATGTTAAATTTAAGACAATGGGACGGAACTCAGAGTATATAAGAAAAAGAACAAAAGATATTTTTGGAATCAATTTTTCTATCTATTGGAAAACGTGGATAGAAAAGGGACTGAAACAATATATTGAGCGGCATGAAGGTGGATTATCTCAATTTGTATCAGATTACAATTAAAAAGAATTTATGCGAACGAGTTGAGCAATTTAAGATTGATGTTTCTAATAAAGAACATGTTGGTGAATATGTGTCTGGTGGGGATAAACGAAGATTAAGTGGTTTGAACTTTGGATTATATGAAGAATTAAATAGTCCTCAAGGTAAAGGTTTGTTAGAACAAATCAATGGAATTTTGTTTCAAAGTGGTGAACTTTGATTATGTCAGAGGCATGGTGATTGAGCTGCAAAGGAGAAGTCCTTATCACATTGAAAGTTGTTTTGAGTTGCGAGATTTCAGAAGAAAACATGTTGTGTTATTCTCATTTTGAGCTAAAGAAGAAAGTGATTTTTGCAAATATATGGGTTCAATTATCCTATCAGATTTGAGTGGGAATCAGTTTATAAGGATGGTAAAGGAAATAAAGATTTAGTAGGAGTATGAGTTAGATGAGTTCCAAATTTTGGAGCTGGCAACAGTTGGCGATTTGCGTAGAAAAAGATCGTTCTTCTAAAATGTATATTCTTTTTATCTTTACAATCATTAGAACAAATTGTAAAATCTAGTTCTGCAAATGGTGAGGCATTAGAGATAGTATTGTTGATGACATTCAAAATTTCATTATTCATAAAGGTTCAGGTCAAAACGGGCGAAGAGTTAGCAAAAATTATTGGTCAGACAAATATGAAAAAAATATGTAGAATCTGGGCAACGTAATTCTAGTCTATTCAATTGGACATGAAATTCACGCAGTCTAGAGTTAATACACAAGTGGGAACTGAGTGGATTGTTTCATGAGTAAATTCAAAAATCTATCAGCATATTAAAGAAAATAATTGAGATTTCGGAGAACATTATGTTACAAAGGTGAAAAGAATTTTGGGACTCAATGGAAAGAGTAGCAAGAAAAGTTCAAATTATTGTTGATGAAGAATTGTTACAGAGTGAGAAGATTTTTATTAAAAAGTTCAATAATTCATTTAATGCAGATAAAAATGAACGAAAACAATTCAAAAAAAGAACATTCAAATCAATAGAAGATGAAATCGGGCATTGGAAGATTTAGATTTTGAGTCAGTTTATGAACTTTGAAGATGTAAAAGAAGAAGATTTTGGTGAGATCAAATTCTTTAATGGACCGGATGAAGGGATAAATATTCAAGCAAGAACATACAAAGATTTAGTAAAACAAAATAGAAAAAGAATCATTAGGGGTAAAAAGAAAAAAAAGTTTCCTTTGATGATTTTTGTATAAAAAGGCAAGTTCATGCTTTTGATATAAAAAGAAAAAAATAAATAATACAGGGGTGGTTTTCGGCGAAAAGGTACAGATAAAAAAAATGGATTCATTGAGTTTAGATGAAGATTTTTCAATCAGTGGCAGTCGAAACAGTAGCAGATGAAGGAAGAGTCATATACAGATCGTTGAGGTTCAAGAAAGTATTGAAGATGATGGAGAAATCTCTGGAGTGCATGAAGGACTATCTATGAAAATAGCAAAGAAGAAGAAAAAGAAAAAAAATTCATAGATAAAAGAAAAAGAAATTAAAGGCTTTCGGTAAAAAGGTTTCAAAATATGACGATAGAAAGATGTTGGTATGGTAAAAAGTTCAAAGAGGTTTAGTCCTTGGTGGATTGTTAGTTATTATTGAACTTTAGGAGTTAAAAATGAACTTTCTTCCCAGCAAATTCATGGTGGCGATGAAATAGCACAAATTGGTAAGACAGTATGGGTCAGAGTAATTTTCCTATTGATAAAGGACAGATTTTGAGACAGTTCATTGGGCTATTATGTGAATTTAGATAGTGGTGATTCAGTGGTCGAAATATGTTATCTTATTTCTATACAGGTGTTGGCAGAATCTAATGTGGCAAATGGTCAGTACAACAAGTGACAGTTGGGGCAAAAAAACAATAAACAACATATTATTGGGTTCAATTGGGTTTATGAAAAGGAACGACAGATTTTTTTCAACAAATTATAAAATTTCTGTTTTAGTTGGTGACGAAAAATGGTCAAGCTGGAAGCAGTCAAAATCCAACAAGTCATTGGTTAGAACTCTCTGTAAATGTTTATTATGACGAGGTAGAGCAATGAGTATTCTAAAGGTGGGCTGAGTAGTCAGCAGTATCCTATAACAAATGCAGGGAGGGCGGGAAGAAGGTAAGATTGGGACGGCGATGAGGGTGGCGACATGAAACAGAAAAATTGAAATCTGGTATCAAGGTTATTGGAGGGGACTTCATCTGTGAGATTCTCATGAGTGAAATTAGGCGTATATTTCAGATAAAAGAAGATAAGGATTTATATTCAGGTTTCAATAGGGATATGGAATTTTTGCAACAGATGAGCTAAATACAGACATTACATATAAAGTTTGTGAATTTCAACAAATGAAGGTGAATGGAGAAGTTGATGTTGGTGATTAAATGGGCAGATAATGGATTCATCTGATTCTAAGGGGAGGCATCTGTGGCGGTAGATATATTATGACAATTAAGAAAAATTGGCGAAGATAAGTATGTGGTAACAGGGAAGTGCCCTGGGTTTATACGTTTAATTTAATTGATTTTGATATTAAATTCTAAACAATATGAAGTTTTTATCGTAATATTGATATGAAATTTTAGAAAATGATAGAATTGGTCATTTTCTAAAGCAGGATTTTGGGTGAAACTTTAAGATAATATATTATCTTTGGTGAAATACAATTCAACAATCTAAATACACGGAGCTAACAAATTGTTTAATTATTTAATTTTGAGCGGTCTTGACAGGGTAGGGGATGCATTAGTACAACAATGGATTGGACGGGAGCTCTTGTAATTGGCGGATTGTCAATTAAATTCTTGATTGACAGGGAGATTTCCAGTGGGGCTCATTTATTCTTATTGGAGCAATCGTTGCAGTATTGATTTATGGTGGCGATTTATTCTTCGGTCAAAACGGAACATTCAAGAAAGCAGTTGAAGAAGGTGGTAAAACAAGTACAAGTTATTTCAAAAGCAAACAGTTTTCCGATTGATAATATAGGGCATTAAATTAAAATAGAAAATAGAAGTTATAAAGAGTTTGATTCTAAATAAAGTAGGAAAGTGTAAAAGCAGGTTCAAGATTTAGAGATTTAATATAAGGAAACTGCGAAAGTAATGGTAAATCTTAGTATTGGTTTTTTTGAAAAAAATATAGTGAGGGTTAACGGTGTAGTGAGTAAAAAAAATAAAAAGAAAAAGGTAAAAGGGACAAAACAATAAAGAAATTCACTAAAGGAATAATGGGATCATGGAAATATTATTGTATCTGATAAAAAGTATGGAATTTATTATATATTAGCAGAAAGAAGCATCGATTTCTTGTCGGATAATTCTAAGATTATCCTAGCAAATGCAACACAATCAGCATTAGCAAGTTTAAGTGCAGGGTGCGTGGAGATTGGATTGTCATATTCAAATTTCTAATGAGTCCTTTCAGGCTGATTCATGGGAAGAACAAGTGAGAATGGAATATGCAAAATGGACGGGTATAAATCACAAAGCATTTGAGAGACTATAAAGTGATAAGGGAAGGAACATATGGGAAATTATATGAAACAGGTTGAGCATTTCGGTGATTAGGTATTCAATAGGGGGTTCGTTTGATGTAAAACAATTTAAATATTTTTAGAATATTCATTAAAAGGGTAGTCTAAAGGGATACTCAAAAATCTATTGATGATGTGTTGGGAGCTCGGGAGAAGATTGGTGAAGAAGAAGAAACAGGGCGAGTCAGTGGAAGAAGATTTATATAGGGGTTTTACACAATTCAGAATTTGATGGTATCGGGAACAATAAAGAAGATAGCGTCATCAATATTAAACGTAGATTCTATCCAGCAATGGCAGCATGTTGGAAGCAGATTATGATAACAGAGATTGGACGACATTATTGTAGAAACAGGTGGTGGCGTTGATGTAAAAATCAAGATGAGTTTTATGTTGAGTCAATTCAAAATGGTGACATAAGAGGGATATAGAGCAACGTGAGACTTTCTCTAAATTCCTATGGGGTTCAATGGCATTCAGATTCCAGCATTTATGTATAGAAAGAGGTGCTCCTTTCACAATGGATGGCAGATTTGAACAGTTCCAGCAGAAAGTATGAAAAAAAAGTAAATAAAAAGAAATTGGAAGCAGATGATGAGAATTGAGAAATTTGAGCTGGAAGTGGACAAGGTGTCAGTGAACTCAGTTAAAAAAATAGTTTTAGAGTTTACAAACAATTGAAACAGAATTTGAGAAAATAGTAAGGAGCTGGATTGAAGGTTCATATAGAATTGTGATGGAGATCAACAGAAGAAATCCTAAAAAGATGAAAGCAGGCGAGTTCAAAACAGATTTCAATGAAGAAGATGTGGTCTTAAAGTTTGGACAGCAGGTGGAGGGCTCAAATGTTTAGAGAGGAATTTTGCAGTGGACATTTGGAAATCAATTCATTCAACAAACAACAAATTTAGCATTAGTTGGGTTGGTGGAATTAATTTTAGGGTCAAAAGTTGGTGAGCTGATAAGACAACAAATGCTTTATAGGAGATGAAAATAAATGGGCGATAAAAAGAAATCATCAAAAGGAGAAAAATCTGGGTAAAGATTTCTTTGGGAGCTTGGGTTGTAATGGTACAGTATTGGCAATGTTGTTTATTCAAGTGGGTATTAACATGGGTAATCTTTTCAATGGTATGACGTTATCATACAGAGCGATTTGGGACTCAGATTAGTTGAATGTGTTTGGTTCAAAAACTAGTAATTATGGAGACTTTCAAAATAATTACAATGTGAGTCCTAATGGTTTGAAAATCAAAATTCAGATTCGTCGAGTTTCAAACAATAGTGGCGAGTCAAAGCGATGGCGAATTCGATTCTAAACAAAATTCAGAATCAAAGGATAGTAAATCAGCAAACAATAATAATCAAAGCAATAATTCAAGTTCAGAAAGTGGAATCAACAATCTGGAACAGTAAAAATGAGTAAGAATGATGAACTGAGATGAATTAAATTCTATTCCAGTTGTAGTAGAAAAGCTATAACAAGGGCTAAAATATAAACGTACAGAATGGAAACATTGGATTAGTTATGAAAGTCCTTGTTGGTCTGAGTCGTGAAGAAGTATTGGATAGACAAGCAGAAAAAGGGTAGTGTTGGGTATTTAGATAAGAATGACAAAGAAACAAAAGATAAGTCAAAGGAACTGTTCTATCAAATCAGGTGATTTGGCATGGGCATATAGCAAAGAAGTTGTAAATGAGGCTGAGTAGAATTAGACATTGAGCATACAGGGTGGGGTGGTTGGACAGCAAGGGGACGGTGGACAAGAATGGGACAAACAAAAGAAACAAGATTGGCGTGAGTTTTGGGAGCGTTGGTTGCTGGTACAAAGAAAATAGAACAAAAAAGGAGATAAGGGATCTGGATGGATGAGAATCATCTAAGGTGTGAATGGCAGAGTCTGTGAGTCATGTTGTTAAAATATGAGTTTCAAATCTTAATAAAGCAGATAAAGGGATGAACTAGAAAAAGCAGTTAATTCTTGAGTAGAATTGATGTGTCAGGTAATATATGAGGGGGCATAACAAGAGATGTCGATAATATTCTTTCAATTAAAGAAAAAGAAAAAAATCCTTGAAGAAATCAAGAAGATTTAATTGATTTATTCAAGAGAAGGGTTTTGAAAACTCAATATAAAACGAGGTTGAAAGTAAAAAAACAATGGACTTGAGATAAGTGTTGGCGATGATACAGACAGAAAAAAAACATGATTGAACTAGAATTAAATGAGGATTAGAAAAAGTAGCAAATAAAAGGGATTCGTTGAGCTCTTTTTATTCGTAGTCGTTCTTTAGCAACATTTGACATTGCAGAATGGTATCAGCAGAACTAGAAGGTTTGGAAGAATTAAGTTCTGATGGTTGGGACTCAAATTTTTTTACAAAACAGAAAAGAAGAAATATATTAAATTGGTAGATGATTTAGAAGGTTGAAGATGATAATAGAGATGAAGATGGAGGAACATTACAGGGATCGGTAGATGAAACAGAACAAAAAAATAAGTGCTTTGAAGAAACAAAACAGAAAAAAAGAGGATATAGAGTTTCGAGTCGTGTCAAAGTTATGGAAGAAAGCAAATGGTGATAGATGGCGTGCAGGGCAGATTAAGTATTACAGTTTGGATTATATGAGATATGTTATTTTTTTCGGATGTTGGCATTTGGCGATGCAGATTACAATTTATCATTAGGGGATCATAAAGATTCTATGTATCAATTATTGATGTTTATAAAAAAATGGTTGAGGGTGAAAGTTGCTGAAGTTAATGAGGTGTCCTAATTGGCTAGATACAAACATGAAATTGAGGGTTTTACGAGATAAAGTAGCAAGATATGAGTGCATTAAGAGCAACAGAACAATGATATATAAATTATTGAGGTAGGTAAAAAGAACATAGGAGCATAATGATTAAACATTTTAAAGTTACATTATTGAGACTCTTTTGTGAAAGTATATTCTTTGTTCTTTCATTTTTTGAGTATGTTTAACGTATCTTTTGGCGGTTTTGAGAATGGTGTTGGATTCTCTATGGAACTGATACAGTATCATTGCTACAAAAGATATGATTAATCTAATGTGGGGTCTGGAATTATACGATTGATGAATTATTCTCAAGGTCTGCAGGGTTTGGTATTCCTTACGGTACATTAGAGGAAGATAATGGGTCTGGATTATCGGTCGGCTGAGGCAATAAAATAGTTGAAGAAAAAAAATAAAAAAATCTTTCAGACAGGGGGCAGGGAAGGGTAAAAAAACAAGGTGGAGGATTCTTTGATGGTTCTATCAGATTATGGGGTGTAGCATCATCTTTGAGCAGTATGGGTTCAGATATTAGCAACAAGTGTGGAACTTTCCTTTGGCTATATAATTTCATGGTTAGTTAAAAATGTTGTTTGGGCGAAAAAGATTGTAAAGGGGAATGTATGGGAATTTATTGGTGGGACGTGGCTAGGGGCGGTTTAATCTCAGGAAACTAGGAAAAAAAATGTCTTTTATCCATTATCAGGTGAACTTCTTAACAGTTGCAGTGTATCTGATTTGGGAAGGTTTAATTAAGAGAAAATTCAGAGCAAGTTTCAGTGCATTAGGTTGGTCATTGGTGGGAACTTTAGGAGTGTTGGTATTGTTAACGGACAATTGGTTGCAAAAAGCAGAAATCAGTGGCTAATTGCAAATTGTGTATTGTCGGGAGACTCAGGTAAATCAGTGTCAGAGTAACAGGTGGTAATCCTAAAAAAGCACAAACAGTATGTGTGATGCAGATGAATTTCACTAATCGTTTCGGGTGCAGAATCAAAGACTCAATCAATGCAGGTAGATTTTTCATGTATTGTAAACAAGGCGTGTTTATGATAGATGGTCTGAACAACAATTCGGATATTCAAATTTGATGAATTATGGACGTAAATCCAAGATGGGTACAAAGTTTGAAGCAAGATAAATTATCTGGTGAGTGATTATTGTGTGAATTTCTGTGGGCGATGGCAGATCAAATGTCAAGTTCAGGCGGGTTGGGCAATTCAAAATGTAATATTGCATTAGCATTTATGAGATTCAGGACGAAGTTTGGCGAAAAGATAGGATTTCCTGGTATAACAGGTACGAGGGCATGGATGAGTCAAATGTGGAATGAGTATTCAGGTAATGGTGGGAATTTCTGTTCCTATCTTATTATGATTGGGGACTCATTTATTATTGTAGCAACATTCGTGATTGTAGTATAGTAAGTTTCGTATATAACATAAGTGCAACAATATTAACAGTATTCAGTAATCTTCCTATTGATTGGCATTCAGCTGAGTAGAGGTAGAAAAAAATCTTCCTTGGTTGGTTAGAGTCAATTATTTCAAATATTTTTGAAATATATGGCAGAGCATTTCATAGTTATTGTTATGATTTTTTTCATTTATGGAGAACTTTCTCTAAGATGGACAGCTACAAGTATTTGTTGAACTCAGTAATTCTAGGTGTTGGTTTTGTGTCATATAGAAAAGAATTAGTGGAAATTTCAATGGAGATTAATATGGGTGGTGGTAAAGGTTTCTAATATTGGTGAAGAAAAAGTTTAATAAGGGACGGTCAAAAAGCAGAAATACATGGGTATGGTGCGGGACGGTGGTGCAATTGGTGGTGATGCTTGCAGGTATCAATGGTGGTAGAGGGATCTAGTGAGATTTATGTCTAAAGACGATAAGATTGGTAAATATAGTGAAAGTACAAACGTTGAATTTGAGGCTTGGTAGCGATACGTTTAATAGTACAAGGGAGGCATGTCAGTGGGAGTAAAGGTGCAGTACAAGGTTTACGTTGACGGTACAAGTATGGAGTCAAACGTGGTCGTGGATTTATTACAAGTGGCAGACAGGCAGGTCAAGTTGGTAATGAATTAGCTACAAGAACGTAAGGGAGGCAGAAATTCGTGAAAACGAAGCAAGAGAACAAATGAATGAAAACATGCGTAAAGGTTATGAACATGTTGGCGGGGTAAAGAGGGGGCTCACAAAAAAACGAAATGGTGATTCTAAACAGGAGAGTTTCAGAGGAGTTGAGACATGGTAAATTAGCACAAGAATTAAATAGTGGTGGATTAGCAGGGAAGAGTGACAAATGACAGGGCCCAGAACAGAGGCGGTAATGGTGCAGAATCTAAAGAGATATTATTAGAATTGAGGCAGACATTAAAGAACACAAACAAGTTTCTGGGCGGGTTAATGGTAACATTAAGAATAACGGTGGAGATGTAATGTGGCGGTGGCGATGGGGTTGGGCGATGAGAAAGTAAGAGATTATGAAGATGGGCAGTAGCAGAAACACAAGGGTAATGGAGTATCAAAGGTGGAAGTATGAAGAAGGGAGTTAATCAGTAATCAATGAACGATTAAACGATATAATCTAAGGGCAGAGGATTTGGTGAAGATATGAGAATGATTGGTAGAGAAAATAAAGGTGTAGATATTGAGAAAGTTGGTGCTACAGTAAAGGGATTTCAGATAATCAATTCAGTAAAGATTATCAATCTATGCAACAAAATTTGAATCTATTGTGAAAGTCACATAAAAGGGGACATGGTGGTAAATAGATTCATAAGGAAGAAGTTATTATCAATAAAAGTAATTGAAATCAAAAGAAGATATTTCTAAACAAATTAAGAATGATGGTGTTTCTAAAGAAATCAACAAAGATGAATAAAAGAGGGTTTAAAAGTCTCTTTTTATTTTTTTGAAAAAAAATTTTTTAAATTTTTGGCGGTTAAGTTTTTATTTTTGGAATAATATGAGTATAAAGAAATGCAAATTGCGCAGTCTAAAAATAGTATATAGAGAGTAAAGAAATTATGCAAGCATTCATGAATTTTTGAAAGCAGGTTTGGTTCGTAAAAAGGTGGAGTAAAAATAAATACAGCAAATGGTACAACAAGTGTTATCAATCTTGGTATGCAGCACAGTGGCAAAAGAAAGATGGTAATGATTGGGTAGATGATGGTACATATTACATTGACGTGGTGCATGGGGCAAAAGTTGGCGGGAAAGCAGTGGCGAGTCAGATATTCCTGGTGGATTCCGTCTTATTATTTCAGGCGTTTTTAACATCAGAATTCAAAGGCGGAATAAAGGGTACAAAAGAGTGGAGAGTTGGCTGAGAACATTATGAAGAAGAGTTAGAGTAGATTCTATTGGTGTTGATGCTTGCATTTAATCAGGCGTTGTGGCAGGTACAAAATCTGAAAATGGTGGAAGTATTGGGCTTCAGCAAAACAGGTGCTAAAGCAGGGTGAAAACAAACAGGCATCGTCCAGCAGGGCGATGGTTCATCATTATTCAGGGGACGATGATGATAGTGATGGTGATGAAGATTTCGATTCGTATTTGGTGATTTGTAAAATCTTAAAAAAAGGGGAACAGCGGGAACTCTTTTTTTATTCTTATTACAAATGATATATAGGTATTATTGAAAAAAATAAGGAGATTATTATATAATGAATTTAGATAATACAGATTATCAAAAATTGAAATCTAATCACTCAATCAAGAAGTTTGGGAGAGTCACTCAATCAAGTGGAATGATTGATAAAAGCAATGGAGGCAATGAAAAAGATTAAACAGAGTAGAGATAATATAAATAGATTTTAGACAGGTGGTAAAATACAATGGATGCGTGGGATGCAGTTCAATTCATTATTAAGGTTATAAGATTTTTATCTGTTCAGCTTTGTGAATTTGATTGCAATTGGTGTAGTATTAGCATTATGGTTGGTTTTCATGGACTGTACAGATACTCAAACATTTGGTTCTGATTGTTGATCTTATCGTTACAGAGATGGTGTGAGCGGAGGCAGGGAAGGTGAATCAGGTGGCAAATGTGAGAAATTAGGTGACAGTTCTAAAGAAGGTCGATTTTGGTGGCGGTGAGATGGGCGGCGGTGGCGGTGGAAGTGGTGGCGCAGGTGGTAAAATCGAAGCGTTGGAGCAAGTTCTATCTCAGGCGATTGATGAAGATGGTGCTATGGAGTCAATGTTGGGATTTATGGGCGGTGATCTAAAAAAATTAGGTGGGGCAGGGATTGTTGGTGCATCAGGTGGGAGCGGTTATATCGGACATGAATTTCCATGGGATAGGCGGGAACGATGTAATAAAAAGGGCTAGGGCGGTGATTTAAAACTGGTGACATTATTTGTTGGTGGGCGGTTCAGTGGGACATTTGGTATTGACAGTACATATGGTCACGTTGGAATCATTGGCGAGTAAAAGCAGACGGAGTTATTGGAAATTTCTGAACAAAAGTGAAAAAGGACAAATTGTTGAGTAGTTATACAAGACAATTCGTTAAAGGTAGCGTAAGTAGTGTGATTAGAAGAAAGGTTGATCAAAATGGATTATAAAATTAAAAATTCTTTTTAGGAGTAGTTGTTGTGTATTTGTTTTTAGTTGGTGCGGTATTTATTATCAAATCAAACAAGAAGAAGCAAAACAAGTTTTAAATGGATAAGACGGGACGACGTAAAGAAAGATAAAAAGTATTGTGGGCGAGGATTCACAAAATGAAGAAATTATATTTGTAAAGAAATTTGGTAAAACATATATTGAACGTGAATTTGAAGTTAAATACATTTGGCGAACAAAAAGAAGGATGAGATTCTATGATGTCTGAAAAGTGAACTAGAAACAAGCAAAATCTTAAACACATTAGATGATTACAAACAAGAAGCAGAACTTTGGGAAAAAAATCAAAAAGATGTAATGGCTAGGGATTTCTGTTGGGAAAGATTTCTAATCGTGATGTAGATAAAACAGAAGTTAGAAAAGACGAAACAAATATTATATTGGTAGTGATTTATCATACAACAAATCAATTGGTAAGATTGAGTTCAGGTGATGAAATGAAAGTTGAAAATCTTGTAAAAGGTTTAGTAATTGGTATTGATGATGGTAAAAGTATCAAAGTTAATGGTGGAACAAGGGGACATATGACAGATAAAGTTATTAAATTAAAAACAGATGATGAGTTAGTATTAGAACAATCAAATGATAGTATATTAGAAAAGGATGTGATTATGCAGTTGTTGAACAGAAAGACGAAAATATCCTAGCATATTCAGTGAGTGGATTATGTGGTAATGAAAAGAGATGAAAAATATAAGTGAAAACAGAGGTTAAATCAGGATCAGAAATCAATTAAACATAAAAGATTCAAATGGAGATGAAGTGAGACTTTTAATTTGGTAAGAATATACAAATAATTTAATAAGGGAACATCCGAGAGTAAATCGATGTTATCATGGTTATAAATATGTTTCTGATAAAGATTTGAAAAAAAGTGAGTTTTAAAGAAAGAATTAAAAATATTTTTTTGAATATATGAAAAAAAACAGCTATTAAAAAGTGTTATTGGATTATTGTTTATCCTTTTTAGTTATCTTTGTTTTAGCAATTGGCACAAAAATTTAAAAAAGAAGTTTTGTCAGGAGAAAGATTGACATATAGATCGAGATATGATATAATGGATCATAAATAAAAAAATATTACAGAAGGGATACGAAAGTGAGTAAGGTGAGTATGGCAACAAGTTCAGCAGTGGAACGGAAAAAAACAGAAAAAAGGATTGAAAGTTGATTCAATCTGGTCACACATATCTATATGGAAGGAGTTCAGGGCAACGTTGTTCTAGGGTTTTGGAACGTGCGAGATCAAAAGGTGGATATTTCATGGCAGAAATTCGGAGCTGAAAATATAAAAGCAACAAAAAGTGAGTTTCAAAAATGAGTATATAATATAACATAGAGTATTATCACAATAAACGAGCCCTGATGGGACGTTTTTGTTCTAACAGTGAAAGAAGAGGTGCGAGATGGCGTTAAAAAGAGCGTGAATTTGAATTGGGATGATTATCAAAGATTATAGAGAATCAGTGAAGAAGAAAAGAAAGAGATTCCCTAAGAATATGAAGCATTTCTTGGATTGTTTGAACACAATCAAAATTTTTGACTATAATTGGGATCATGGGATTTGTAAAGAAAACAAATTCAATTCATTATAATGTAGAGGATGGCATGTCAAGATGAACTTTGTTGAACAATGGTGCAATTTGGAGATGGGAGCACTCAAAAGGTGATCGTGTTACAACATTTTCAAATTTCTATATTTTTTTAAAGCATTGAGCATGAAGGTAATTTACAGCGACATATTCAGATTAACGATGGCGTAGCAGGTAAATGTTGAAAATGAAAAGAAGTCGTTGATGAATACAACAAATTAGAAAAAATCAAGTATGATTAGGGAATATGTACAAGAGAGGTGGATTTAGAGTAGATATGATTATTGATTTAGAAAATCTATCTTTGGTGAGTTCTTTACAACATGAAATAAGAGATGGCGATGGTGGACATAAAGTAAGATTTCAAGATACAATTGAAGATGAAAAGATATTCCGGTGTGAGATAGTCTTCGGGTTTGAGTAGAAACAGAAGGTTTGCGTATCTATGTTGCATATGAAGAACAATTATTTATAAAGCATCAATACGGAGATAATTCTCTAAGTCGAAAGTTTGAAGAGTTTTTAGCAGAAAGGGAGTTTAACACAAAAGAAAATTCAGTGAGACAGGGCAATCTCATTGTTAAGAAATTAAAGTTTAGTTCAGAAGAGGAGTTAGTATAATGCAGGCAAAAACAATTACATTTATTTTTTTGAAGATTGGGCGATTTCAAAAGATAAAGACAAATTCATTGATTATATGAAAAAAATAAAGTGAACAAATTGAGAACAAATTGGTGGGGAAAAGAGGACATTATTTCTTGATGGGAGCAGATTATATTATGGGAGTTTCTAATGACAAAAATATGTTTCAGAATTAGATAAAATCTTTGGTGAATTTTTCTTATTTGTATCCAAGAATTGAAGTGGTAGGGAGGAAATGAAAAAAAGATAAAAATATGGTAAAATCTGAATGGAAAAAAACGGAAAAATTAAAATTCAGAATTGAAGCAGTTATCCATGATGGGCAATGGTATACATTTGACAAATGGAAACGTGTAGCATTAGTAAAAGATGAAAACGATTTGGGTTGATTGGATTTATAATAATCAAGACATTTTAATTAAGAAAGATGGAGTCTTATCGTGTAGGGATATGATGAAGTAATTAGATGGTACAAAGAACATGATTTTGGCGTGGATGGATGGCAGACAGAGTTTGAAATTACGATTATGGAGTGAACAAACAGAAAGCAGAAGCATGTTCAGTGGTAGGACGATTGATTTCAGTTTGAGTTATTGAGGGTGAAGATAGTCAATTAGAAAAAGAAATGTATTAGCATTTTTTAAATAAATGGGCAGATTGTTTATCATAATAACAGGTATGATTTTATGGATTAAACGGGTTATTTCAAAGATTTGTTAAAACGACAATTGGTGGGATTTCTGAATATGATGGATTGAAATTAAGATTAAGAGCGGGACTCTATCGTAGAGATTTGTTGGATTTAACAGATGATTTTTGTAGCAGAAACATTTGCATTCTGTTGAGTCGTTTGCGTCTTAACATTGGAAACTCATGATAAAACAATCAATATTTATCTTCCTGAGCATGATGAAAAAGATTGGTTATGAGTCGGATTCTTACGAGCATGCAAAAAAATTTGATGGAAGTCGAACTATTCCATTCTCTGGTTATCTATCAAACGATTTGCAGATTATGGAAAGCATGATTTTGGCAGACAATGAATTAGGAGGAGCTATCTAAATTCAACGTATTAGAGCGAGGGGAAGAAGGATAAGTATAGATAAAGGGGGTAATGAAAAAAAGATTGTGGCGATTAGTGAAATTCAACAATATTTAAGTGACAGTTATACGGAAGAACAATTCGATTATTAGAAGAACAACGTTGGTTGGTGGTAGAAATACAGATGAACAGTATGGCAAGATACAAATGAAGATAGGGAGGTATAAATGTCTTTAAAGATACGGAGATTCGAAGATGGTAAAAGGATACAATATTACAAGAGCAATCTTAGAGTACTTCAATCAAAAGCAGGGCGCTCAAGTTGCAATTAAATTTCAATTGAAGATTTGGGAAGTTTAGATTTTGATTTAGAAAAAAAATGAAAAGATTTAAAATGTATTATTTAAAGGTACATTAGTTGAGGGTGGGATTTACAACAATGAAGGAAGAAGATGAATAAAGAAGATTTTTTTAAAAGAGTTTAAGAAGAAAAGGGGCAGAACAATTAGAAAATCAAAGAAACAAAGAATCAAAATTAAGTTTCTAATCCATTTTAAAAAAAGTAAAGATAAACAGATTAAAAAGAATAGGGAATTTGGGTAAAAGTTTTGAGTAATCTATTTCTATTAGTAATTATGTTGGTATGTGGTTTTTGCGATATTTGCGTCAATGGATTCAATATGATTGAAAGATAAAAGAATATTTGAGCTAGAGTTGAAGAATTACAAAATTTGTCAGAAAAAAATCAAATGGATTGAGCAATCTTGAGTTTCTGGTATGTGTTTATACAATTCTTTTCAAGAGTCTAACACGATTGGAACTTTTCTCTTTAATTCTTTTTAATTGTGGTGAGTCTATTAGTATTCATTTTTAAATATGAGTATATTCAAAAGGAAAAAAAGGGTGAACAATGAACTTTAATTTCTATGGTGGTTTATACATTTGTCATTCTATTAGCAAGTGTTACGAGATTTCAATTTTAATTAAATCAAAAAAATAAAAAGGGAAAAAAAGGCATCTTATCTTATATTACGGTTGGATTAGTCAAAAGTCTATTCTCATTATATTTGGTGTATTTAATTTTTATGTTGAACAGAGCTAGTGAAAACAAAAACAAATTCAGGGCACGTAAAGTAGAAAATGTTTTTGGCTCAATAGAACAGATGAAACAAAAGAGTTTCAAAGAAGGTGGGAAGGGACGTAATATGTTGAAATCTTTTTAGTGAGGGCATCAAACAAATTATCTATTGAAGATAGAATCAAAGGTATTGATAAAGATAAGGAGATTTGATGATTATATTTCAGATTCAGCAAAAATCTTGGTTGTGAATTAAAAGATTTCATGGATAAAGAAGAGGGATATCGGAGATTTCATCAATGGTATATTAGCAATCATTAAAAATTTGGTGAGGATTGGAAATGAAAATCTTAATCCAGTAAGTGGTGAGTCAATATGTTTATTTAGATGAAACAGTAGGGGTGGTAAATTCAAGTTGATTATTATACAGGTGTTGGAGGGCGTTTCATTAGAAATGGTTTTATGTTGATGGGCGTGGAAATTATCTCCATATTCTTTATTACAATCAATTCAATTATGAAAGTAGTAAAACAGTCAAAATTCACAATAAAATAAAAAAATGAAAACAGAACTCAAAGGGATTGTTTTTTTGTTTGCAAATCGGACGACTTTGATATGTGTTATATCGTCATATAGTGAACGTCAAAAACAGTTAAGGGCGATTTTTCGATAAATGTATCGATCTTCAGTAAAACAGTTAGAGTCAGATTTCAAAAATAGGGTGGTAAAAAGGAATAATATGGTAGTATTAAAAATAAGGACAATGATGTCTGGTGGTCAAGAAAGTTATTATTGAAAATATTGGGTCTCATAAATATTTAGAATTTGGACGTCAGTTGGTGTGAGTACAGTCTCTGGTGAAAACAGAGCAGATAAATCGAGAAATTGTGGGATGAACTTTCTCATGGTCATTATTCGGAACAAGGATTTCATGGATTAAGAAATAAAGGTACATTGAGAAGGTGTAGATGCAAAAGAAGAAACAGTACAAATGAGTTTCTTATATTAGAGTCAGAGCATGGGATTTATGATTAGAAGAAAAAAATTGAGTCTCAAACGAGGGGGACTAGTGGATGTAAAGTATTCTCTTATAACGAAGAAATCGGAGTTAGAGATTTGAATCTGGGCTAGCAGTGAGTCGTGAGATCATTTATTAAATACTGTATTAAACATTGATGAAAAGGGACTCTTATCTTCTGTATTTATTCAACAAAAAAACAAGTGGACTGGAAATTGTATGACAGGGCGAGACGAGGGACAAGTTATTGAAAGAGTGGTGGTGTTTCTGCAATTACAGAAAGCACAAAATTGAGCAGAGGAAGAATCAAGGGATACAAAGGGAGCAGATATTATCAGAACTAGATGCTTTAGAGATGAAAAGGAAAAAAAGTAGAAGAGATTTAAGGGTTTGGCATTAAAGATGCAAAGATAGAGTTTGGAAGAGTAAAAACGAGACTCTAAAGAGTGTGAACAAGGATTTGTTGTTTTAAGAGAAACAGAAAAGGGACGGGGCGGATTACAAAATCAGTTGAGACGAGATTTCAAATACAAGTTTAGAAAATGTTAAAACAGATGATAATTATTTAAAGATAATCTAAAGGGATTATACAAAAGATTCTAAAAGATAATTCTGAAATTTCTATTGATTACAAAATGGAAGAAATCATAGAAGAAGAATTGAAAGAATCATTAGAAAAGAAAACGATCTACAATCAGGATTTAATAATATTAACATTCAAATTGTGGATTTGGTGGATTGTTTGAAGGGAACTTTGAGTTGTGAAGAAATCAAAAGGGAATTTTGGTGAGTATTGAATTATTACAATGATATGTTGGGTAAAAAAATCTGAGATTAGATGGAACAATGGGATTAAAAGTAAAAGTTAAATCTGTTAAAAAAACATTTAGAATTGAATTTAAAAGGTGGGGCAGACGGATGATGTCAGTGTGTGGAGAAAAGCTATTTTTGGAGGCTAAAGAAGGGACGAAAAAAAACATGGCGAAGAACAAGAACAAAACAAAAATGAGTTCAAAAATCTCAAGAAGAATTAGAAAATTTAGAAAAAGACATTTGGTGAAACAGATAAGAAAAATCTTATTATGAAAGTCAATTACAAAAACAGTGAACAATCAATTCTGAAAAAGGGATTCAAAAAGGGTAAAAAGAGATAAAAGGATAAAGAAGCAGAATTAAAATCTATTCAATTAGTAATCTCTAAAAATAGGGGACGATTAGCTGAAATCAGTGGCAGTGAAAGACATAGAGATTTAATTACAGGTACAGAGAGACAAGTCACTGATTAGCGAGCAAGGATTTAAAGATAACAAAAAGGAAAGGAATGCGTTTAGAAAAAGAAATCTCAGATGTAATGTTTTGGCTCAAAATCGAGATTTATAGAATGAATTCTTAAAAATCTAAAAGATAAAGAAGAATTATTAGTTAAAACAGATATTCAAAGGAACTCTCTTGATGGTGAATTAAAAATTGTTGTAGAAAAAAAGGGCTGAACAGAGCGTTTCTGATTATAAGAGATGTAAAGAAGCGAGCGAAAGGTATGAAAGGGATCATAATCAATTAACAATTATGAATCTTGGTAATCAAAGTTTGATTAAATTCAAAAGACAACGTATTAAAAATTCAGTAAAACAGATTAGTGACATTGCTCAGAAATTCTTGCAGATTTGGCGATAATAGATTTGGTCAATTGATTCTTGGCGATAAATTTGAAACATTCGTCATAACAGAAAATAATGTTAAAGGGACAGTATCACAATTGTCGAGGTGGTGAGATTATCTGCGAACAATTTGGTGAACTAAGATTAGCAATGAACATTCTTAAATAACAGTCAACAACATTTGAGTTATCTTAGATGAAGTTCTAAGTGCAATGAGTGGCGAGATACTCAATTGATTTTAGGGAGTATCAGATTCATTAACAAATGCACAAATTATTTTAATTGATACAATGATGGTATTAAGTCGTTTGGCGATAAAGTAGTACATTTGTAAAAAAATTGCGATATAAAAGGAGTAAGATATGAGAGGTTTATTTAAGGGAGGGACGGGTAAAAAGACAGTAATAATGTGAGAATTTCTTTTAGTAGTGGCGATAAAAACAAGATTGACTACATATTCAAAAAGTATCAGAATATTGGCTGAGAGTTCATGGAGTATTGACGGTGAGACGAACAAGAAATTTTTCAAAAATTCAATGGGATGAACTTTTAATTTTTGGTTGTCTGAAGTGGTACAAATCCTGGAAAATCTGTACAAGATGATAAAGTTTTTGAGTGATTCTAAAAAAATGAGGGTAAAAAAATAAAGTGAAGATTAAATATAGTGCTTCAAAGCAAAGAAACATTTGATAATAATTCTAATTTAGCAAACAATATTAAGAACATTTTATTTGAAGATTGGCAGTTCTGTAAAAGTGGCGTGTGGATATATTCAAATAAACATTAGGAACAATTAAAGGAGAAATAATGGTTTTAGAAATTAAACAAGTTAAAAAGGGACGGAGGCAAAAGGAAACAAAATCATTAAAGAAATTTCAAGTTACAGGTTATACACAAGTTGAGGTCAAAGATATTTTAAGAACTTTTGTGGGCATTCAACAAAGAGAGTTAATCTGAAGTGGGACATGGAACTTTCAGGTGGCGTATGTTGAAAGACACGTTAAGAAAAAGCATGAAAAAGAAGTTGGCGGATCTGACACAATTGTAGAATATCCAGCAACGGCATTTAAAGGGGACGGTGTTCAAACACAAATTAGAAATCTTCATAAGAACATTTTAGAGATTAACAATCAGTTAAACGGTGTTGGTAAAGAAGATTGGTACAAAAAAATAGAATTGTGAGAGATGATTAAAGAGCAGACTGGTGAGAACTTTTTCTGATGATATAGTATTATTATAACAGTTATAAAGGAGAGTAATTAAATGAAGAGCAAAAATAGATCGATTTAACAAGTATTTGGTTGTATTCTTTTTTTCTCTTTTGAGGCTCTTGGGATCAATTTCTTCTATCAGCTAAGTTAGTTTGGCGAGTCTTCTAAAGATAAACAAAAAAATCGTAGATGAAGCAAATGAGAACGATGGTGGTAATGAAGATGAGCTTTTTTGCTAAAAGGTAATGGATTAAAAAAGGAAAATTCAGTAGAGAAGAATCCATGAGTAATTTATATAAGTATATGTTTATGAAAGGAAATTATATACAAGAAGTTACAAATGGAGTATTAGGAAGCGAAGATGAGGGGAGTGGACATGGTGTAGTTAAGAAAGAGGCGATACAAGGACGTTTGTTATTTTTGAAACAGACTACAAAGACAGAACTACAGTTGTGATGTGCGACTTTGAACTCTCAATTAGGACCCAAGTGAGTCGGCTCTAATGGATCTCAAGGTGTGTTAGGTGCAGAGTTGACATCTGCAAAATCTGTTTTGGGTGTGAGCAGGTTTGGCGGGTGATTCTGGCGTATTCGCAAATGAAAGAATATATAAATATGGTGGTTTAGGGATATTCGGATATAATTTGCATTATAGGGCACTTATGTAGGGAGAATGGGATAATGTTGTAGCACAAACACAGAGGGCAGATTGATGTCTAAGTTTTGGATTTTTGGTCAAAAGCAAAAAGTGGGTGAAAGTTTCTGTATTTAACGGAGTAAAAGGTGCATCAATGCAGACATTGGTAGAATTTGATTGGAACTGATTAAATATATTGGTAATATTATTGATGGCGGTGCAAGTAGTGTCTTATGGACTGTGTTGATGAGTTCTGATTTAAACATTGTTGCGATCACGCATGGAGTGGACGGATTACAGTGCAACGGTGTATAGTGGTATTATATGAGCAGTAAAAAAGTTCATCAAAAAGGACAGAGCTGAGATTCTTTCAAAATTTGAAGAAGAATTTGGCTAAATTATCTTCATGCAAATCCAGCAGTACAACAAATGGTTGATTTAAGTATTCGATCATCTAAATTCCCTAAATTCCAATATAAACAGAAACGTAGAAAGTGGAAGCAAGTGGGAAAGAGTCGTAAAGGGGGCGAAAAGGCAAAAAAACAACAGTTTGCGATAGAGTTTATGAAAGCAGGAGCAGAACAATTTAAACAATGGAAGATGGCTAATTCAGCATTTTAGAATCTGCAAAAAGTGTCGGTGATTGAGCGTTCTGATAGAGGAACATGGCGATTTCATTGGGTCTGTTATGATGAGGCTGGAATAAATATGGCAGTAAAGTCGTTCAAGAAAATAAAGATGATGTAGATAAAGACTTTTTTCGTATTACAGAAAAGTAAAGTAAAAAGGACTGCATTCGGGCATCACGTTCAATCTCACATTATGTTTGGCGATGAAAATGGTGAGCTGATTGGTCAAAGTATGGACGAATGAAATGAACTTTCACGGACGAAAATTCAGACGAAGCAGAATTTTTTTAGGTGGTTGTGGAGGATAGGCATCTATCAAAGGTGCTATATGGAAATGGCGAAGGTGATTTTTCTGATGGTAGATATAAACGATTTTATCACAAAGGGTCAAATTACCAAAATCAAATGGGTCAATTAGTGTATTTGGTGGATTCTTTGAACTTTTATTGCAGTAACAGGGCTAAAAATCCTAAATTCTGGCTAACATTATCATTCTCAAATATTCTAAAAAGAATTAGGAATTAGTAGTATGATTGGTAAGACAGTTGAAATTTTTCAGAGATAGTATTTTTCTATCCTTTATCAACGATTGGTATAGCAATAAGTGCTTTTTGGATTCTTGTTTCATGAACTTTAGAATGGGATTTGGTGAGACAAGCATTTTTCTCTATTATTGATTCTTGTAATTACATTTGAGTGTTGGTGTTGATACTGTTGTATAAGCAGAACAAACAAGTCAGGTAGTAGAAGAATTGGCAAGCAAGATTGATGAGTTTCTTAATCAATGTTGTTAGTCATAAAGAAGATGATAAGGGCTACACAGTTGTGTGAGTGCAGGGCGAGTGGAGATTGCAGGTGTAAGAAAAAAATGCAATGTCAAGTATGGAAGATGAGTATATTCGGGGCCCTGGGTTTTACGGACAATGGGGATTTCTTATACAAATTTAGAGCCATCTAAATTTAGTAATACAAACCAAAGTTTGGTTGGTGATGCGCCAGTTAATATGGGTGGTGGAAGTATTATTCATAACTGGGCATTGTATCAATTAGATATAACAAAATCAGGTGGTATCACAAATACAGGCTGAAAAGGGGCGATAATGGTATCAATAGAAATATTTGTATTGTTGAGTTTGCAGGGCGGACGAAATAATGGTGCTAAATCAGATTCAACTTATTTAACAGCATGGTCTGGCGCTGGATTAAATAGAGATAGTTATCAATTTAGAGGTGCTATTGTTTCTATTTGTCTTACTTTCTTATTAGGTGGATTAGCAATAGCAAAAATTGAATATACATTATTGATTGCTATTCAAGTATTCATCTTACCAATTCAATTAGCATTAAGCTTGTTCCCTGGTGGAAACGTAAGATTTAAAAATTATTTTGAAAATCTATTAAGCTTATTCCTAAAACGTTTCTTAATAGTTCTTGTTATGTCATTAGCATTACTAATGTTAACAGCTATTGACTCTGGCTTAGATAATTATAACACTGTTTTCTTTGGAGTAGTTATTGTAGCGGTTGCTATTAAGATGTATTGGAAAGAAATGGTAAATCTATTTAGTATGACCACTAATAATGCTGGTTCATTTATGAATGGCGGAATTAGAGAGCAACTTAAAATGAGTAATATGCCTAAATTCTTACAACGTAGAATCCCTAGATACACAACTGGCGTAAAAGATAGTATTGCAGGTGGAGTTGGTGGTGCTATGGCTGGAATTGGTGCTAAGATTGCTGATGAATCTAAAGGAGTTTCAAAAGGAAGTCTGTTATCTTATGTAACAGAGGGTACTAAGAAAGGTTCAGGTTAGGCTAGCCGTAGATTTAATATGATGAATGAAAATCGTCAAAAGAAAAAAATGGGCTGGTGGTTATGATACATTAGGTCAAATTAGAGAATCTGTTGGTCAAAAATCAACGTGATTCATTCAACAGTAAAGAATTTCAACAGTTGCAAATAGTGGAAGAATATGGAGCTGTTTTAAGAAATGAAATTGTTGAACATGGAGGCAGAAAGTCATGAAGATTTCCTAATCAAACAAAAGATGAAAAAAAGGTAGAAAGGACTTCAGGGCTAAAAACATCATTAGTATGAATGAAGAAGCAGAAATTATTCATTTAGAAAAAGAATTAGAACAACATGGCTAACAAAGAAGATTTATTCTTTAGAGATAGCTAATATGTGGGGACTGGAGCGGGACGTGGAAGAGCAAAAAGCAAGTAATTATAAAGTTGACAACAACAAAGTCAATGGTAATTTCTTGGGTATGCAGGCAGGTCAAAGAGAAATTAGAATTGATGAAAATGGTCGCAGACATTCTGAAATTCTAACAGTGAAGAAAGCAGTTGAAAGATTTATTGATACAGATCCTATCAATATGAGAATGATTAAGGGCGATGATGAAAAAAAGCATTCAACAATCTTTAATCAAAGGGAGCTAAAGATAAGGGCTGCAGAAAAAAATCAATAGTGTTAAAGATAAATTCTCTGGTAATATAGATGAATTTAAAGATAAGACGGATTGAACAATGATGAAAGTATTTACGAAGAAGCATTTTTGGACTGTGGCTGAAACGGAAGATGGTAGAAGAACTTTATGGACAAAGTGGAGGCAGAAATACATTTCAGAATTTGATGAATCAGCAGAATTGAGCTGAGCATTAAGAAAATTAGGGCGGATTAGCAAAACAATCATCCAATGGCATAATCAAAGAAAAGAAAAAAAGATAAAAGTATTTATAAAAAGTCTAAGTGAGGTATAAAGACAGATTTCAAAAAAATCAAAAGAGCAGAAAGAAATTTCAAAAATGAAAGATTCAGTAAAAGAATCGTAATAAGGTGAAAAGCAAAGGCAAAAAAAGGATTCAGATTTTTGACGATATGAGCAATAAAGAATTTGAAAATCCTTTTTGAAGAGTAAACAAGAGCAAAGGAGAAGTCTTAAATGCAAAAAAATAAAATACATTCTATTGACAGCATTGGAAAGATGCTTAGCAGTGAGCTCAATCAAAAATGTAGTTCAAGAGTCAAGTGCAGACTAATCAGTTTCATGGATTGTCAAAGTTTTGATCTAAAAAAATGTTGTATGGAGCTGTAGTGCGATTGGGTGAAATATATGATTAGGTCAAGAAATCATTAGTAGGTGGTAGAATAAATGGTGAAGATTCTAATAACATTATAATGAGTATGGATGGATATAAATTTGGTGGGAAACAAGTGATTCACTAATATATTCCAAAAAGTTGGTTTGTCAGGTATTGAATACAGTTCTTATTTGGGCGAATGGAAATATTATGACATTGAGGGCATGTGAAGAAAATGCAAAATCAAGAACTCGGATATGGAGAATATTACAAAAGATAGAAAAGGACTCAATCGAAAGTTTATGGAGAGTTAATGAGTTTCAAAGGACTGGGAGCAAACAATTTGGTCAAAGAGTTCTTTGGTGAGACGGTGGTCAGCATCAAATTGTCTGTTAATAATTTCTTCTTAGGAATTTCTAAATTTATTTCAGCAATTGGTATTACATTATTTGGTCTAGCATTTACAGATGTGAGTGATTTATTAGGATTAGTCAAGATTTTTCAAGAGGGTATGTTCCAAAAATTGTAGTCTAATTTATTCGAAGATTGTTGCATTGTATTCCTATTGACAGACATGTATATTCTTTGGTATGGAATTATTAAGAGAGAATACAGGAATTTCATTAGTTGGTGGATTAATGGAGCAGTGCTGCATTTGGCAGTATCATTTCATGCATATTTGGTTGGATTGGTATTCAAACAAATTAGCAACGTTGGAACAAGTTTAGTAAACTCTGCATTAGTAAGTAATGTTAAATCATCTGGTAGTGATTTATGTGATGGACTCGAGTGGAGCAGAATTGGATATTACATCAAAGCAAATTCTTAGATGGAGCAATGATAGAATGAAAAAGTATTATTAGCTTGTAATATGTATGTAGAATTTGTCTTTTAGAAGCTGGGCAAGAGGACAATTTGGAAGTGAATATGACGAGTTGGGATGCGTTCAATTACAAAATATTAACAAGAGTTGGGTAGGGAGGAACTAATGTAGTATTAGGGTGATAAAAAGATTACGGAGCGGAACTATTCCAAGTTGATTTACAATCTGGTTATCGTGCTAATAGACAGAAATTGATTCAAAAGGGCTGTTGGTGGTGTTGATAAAGGGACGGTGGCGAATTGTAGATGAGTATCTGAGTATGATGAAATTGTTAGAACATTTGGTTCATCAAGTTCTGGTGGAAGTGGAGGTGCAGATGGTGATTTAGGTGGAAGTCGGTGGGTGGAAATCAAAAACAAATCGGGACGGCGGTCAGGGCTGGGGACTGCAAAAGTCACGATTTATTTACAAAACGTGACGGTATTACAGCAGAACAAATTGACGGATATTTAGCAAAAAGTGGTATTCCTTTTGATAAGAGTCGTGTAAACAGTAAAAGACTTCCTTGGGTGCAGCAAAGGCGTCAGGTGTGGACGTGAGGGAATGCTTATTGCGATTGAACATGGGAAAAGTGGTTATGGTGGGCGGGTTGCAGTAAGTGGTAATATGTGGATTTCGTGCATTTGATCTAAAGCTGGATGACTCATTGGCGTTTAACGATAGTGTGAGCATTGTGAAAATGGCGAGATGAGACTGTATCAATAATAAAAATAGAAATTTCAAACAAGATGATGAGAGTCTAGGCAGTGCAAATGGAACATTGGACTGAAGATGGTGGGGTATGGTTTTGGGACACATCAGACTTTGGTAAAAAGAGCAGGGAGTATGGATGAAATTGACTATGTTGATGCGAACGGTGGGACTGCAGATAAAAGCAACAAATGCGGACGGGTGGTGGACAAATTGCAGATTCAGATATTGCAGGTTCATTAAGTGGTGGAGTGAAGCGGTAGCAGTAAAGTTTATGAACAAATCAGTCTGGAAAAATTAGAAGAATGGAGTTATTGGACTGGAAATAAGAGTGGAGAAAGATTTGAGCAAACATTTATTTCAATGTTCTTAACAATTGTTGGTAGTATTCTTCCTTTAGTATTTGATCTATTATGTGTATTTATGGATTAGGGATTACATCCTTAGTATTGTTGAAAACTATATTCTTGACTTCTTGGTTGTTGGGGTGGTAGGGGGCAATCAATGAGTTAGACAGTATTTTTGGGACTGTATTATCAACAATGGTTAAGAAAGTAATTGCAAGCTTCTTGTTAGTAATAAGCGTAATTATTAACACAAATCTTATAGCTATGATTAACTCAGTTGGATTGATTCAATCACTTGTCTTTACAATGATTATTTCATATGTACTATTTAAAAATAGAGCTGCTATCATTGATAGATTTAGTCAAACAAGTTTAGGACAAATGAACTTATCAGGTTTCAGCAAGGGTATCAATGTATTCAAATCTGCGGGTAAATTAGCTCTAGGACTTGGAGGAGCTGCAGCAGCAGGTGGTATTGAATCTAAGAAAATCGGTGGACAATTCTCAAGTGGTATGTCGTCTGGTGTATCTACTTTCATTAAAAACAAAGCTTATACAACTCAATTTGGACGAAACGCTATGCAAGGTTATGCGGGTATTTCAGAAAAACACACTAAGCATATTTGTGTAAATTGTGGTAGAGAAATTGGATTTGGTGACATTGGTTATAGAGATGATGTTGGTAATTATTACTGTTCAGAATGTGCTTCAGTAGAGGGCTACGAAAACTTCTCTGAAATTATTATTGAAGAAGAAAACAACTCAAATCGTAATTATCAAGAAGAAGTTACAATTGTCAGAACAGAAACTACAAAAGATGGTCAAAAAATGGACTTTACAGAGCAATTCCACCAACCAACATACAAAGATATGAGAACTGTTATGAAAGTTACAACTAATGACTGGGATAGAGAAGAAACTGAACGTGTAATTAAAAATTCTCTTGCAGCTTACAAAGCTCAACTATTCCAAGATACAAATTCACCATCAAACTATATGTTAAGTCACTAAGAAAGCTGAGAAACCTAAACAAGTAATTTTCAAAGACATTCCATTACCTGACCCAATTAGAGCCAAGATTTTAGGTTCAAACGCCTCACAATTGATAGCTCAAGGGCGTAATAGAGAGTTCTATGACTTGGTAGAAAATGCTTGGAAAGATTGGTATGTTGATACTAATAATTCAAGAATTAAAAACAAATAAAAATCAAGAAAGAAGATTTAACAATGTTTGATTATGATAATATTGACATATCTGCGTTAAATTCAACTTTGACAAAGGAGATACTTCTGACGAACTTGATTTTTGAACAATAAAAAGAAAGCAAAAATTTGCTTTCTTTTTTTGCTTTTTAAGTAGAAGTTTTGGAATAATATAACTATAAAACAAAAATCATAAGTGATTTTTAGAAAAATTATTTTAGGAAGTAAAAATGTCTTTCCAAAAAAAGAAACTAAAACAAATAACATTGTAGAAACTGAAGCACTTACACAACCACAAAATAATGCAAAAAAAGAGGTTCTCTTAAAAGCTCTTGCTGATGTTTCCTCAATGAAAAATGTTGGTCAAATTGCTTTACTAACTGACATGAGAGAAGAAAATGTTGCTAAAACTTCACTGTTTGTCATTGTATTGATGCCATCTTGGTTTTTTCATTCCTAGCCCGTATTATTGAAATCTACGCCCGAGTTCAGCCAAACTTCTATTGCTCTTACACCTTTAGGAAATGTTCAAAAAGAAGTTTTTTCACCCGTATTCCTTGATGTTGAACAGCCATTTGACCCTAATTATGCTAAAGTTCAGTGTTAAAATTGATGAACTAGGATTCTCACAACCATCTGTTGCTGAAGAAATTCCCTAACAATGATTCTTAAATTGATTGAAACTGGAACACCTGACATTATCGTATTGGACTCTGTTGCACCTATGACCCTAAAGTTCTGAATTAGAGTCTGATTTAGAGAAGTTCTATGCAACCCTTGCTCGTGTTATGATCAAACAATGAAACGTATTGCTCAAAAAGCTAATGAATTTAATTGTACTGTAATCTTTATCAACCAAATTCGTGATAACGTTGCGATATGTAAGTCCTAAAAACTTCTACACCCTGTCAAATTCTTAAATTCACTGCTTCTCAACGTATCGAAATCTCAAGAAATTCGTTTACTACAGAGCGATAACACAATCTCACTGAAACTTAGATTAAAATGTATCAAGAATAAAGTTCAGCTCCTTATGGAGTAGCCTGACGTCCTTACTTGCAAAAGCCATTAACCGTGCACTGAATGTACTGGAGAAGATTTAGGATCACTTATCAAGAATGCCCGTACTTACACATTTGAAACTCTTGATGATATTGATGTTTCTATAACTCTACACCAGAACAAGAGGTGACCCAGAAAATGGTATGCCAACAATCATTAAAATTGCTACTCAAAAGCTGGATTACTAGAAGAATTAGAACAAAACGAAAAGTTTCTATCGCCAATCAATAAACAAATTGAAGAAACTCAATTAAATCTAATATTATTAACGGAAAGAATGCTGAATAATGAAAAAAATTTAAAAATGATTAAATTTGTTATGCTATCTGCTACCACTGTTATTTGCTACTGCTTGTACTAATAACACAAAAACAGAAAACAATACAAATCCAACTCACCGACAAACAACAAAAAAGAAAATCAATATACTTCTAATGCTTCATTCTATTTAGGAAAAGACTTTTCAAAAACCAATTCAAGAAAAAAAGACATTGACAAAAATGCTACTGTTGTAAATTGCCATGTTGACCCATATTGTCCGCTCTATGTACAATTAGAAGAATTAACAAAAGATACAATCAAAGAATACATTAACAATAAGAATGTACTTATTAAATATAACGTTTTTACTTCTTATCTGCAAGAATACTGATGATTATTCAAATAGATCTTTCCTGGATTTTTAGGATCAATCAATGAAAGACCAGATTTACTCTATGATTATTTTTTACTAATGTATTATCGCCCAAACTTCCACCCAAATGGAAAAACAAAAGAAGATACTGCTTTTTAAAGATTTATTCATCAAATTAGTTTTTGGAAAAAGAAGATGAATGGAAAAAAATATTGAAAGTTCAAACAAAAAGATTTAATTGAAGAAGCAAAATCTAATACAATTCGACTTTTCAATGATAATGAATTGCTCAAGAAATCTCCAACTGCAAAATTATTTACTCCATTTATTATACCATGATTCTGAAAAAGTCTATTGATTTTTGAACATGCGACAATCCACTTGAACAACTCAAAAAAAGAAATTGACTCAAAATTAGAAATAAACTAAAAAGATACAGCTTTTTGCTTATCTTTTTTTCTTTTTCTCAAACTGATTTTTGAATGTCGTTATATCGTCACTACTGAAACGCTAAAGCACTTCAAAACTGTTTTTTTCGATAAATGTATCGACTTTTCAGAAAAAAATGTCCCAGAAACGCTTATTTTTCGACTTGTTACCTTGAAAAAAAATAGAATAATAAAACTAACTAAAAAAATAAAAAGGGCTCTAAATACGACTAACAAATTTAACTATGAAGAAATACAAAAAAATTGTTAATTTCTACTCTGTTCAATCAACAACATAAAAATTACAGAGCTGGAACAATAATTGACCCTAAATTCTTTTAAAAATGAAAATTATAGAGAAATTTATATTGCTCTTCAAGATTTGTATGGAAAAATCAGAGCTCGAAGAAATTTCTGATGTTTGAATTATATTCTAATTTAATTGATAAAGGACTTAAACCTGATACACAATTTATTGTATCGTTAACTCAATGCACTACTTTGCAATCTCCATTGCCCTTGCTGAATTGCTCAAGAAAAAAATATGTGCAATCAGAAACAAAAAGAATTGCTATCTAAACAATTAAAAGAATTAGACGAAAACCCAGATGTATTATCGCCACTTTCTGAAATCTTTGAAGAAACTTCGCTCAATCTTGCTTCAGACATTATACCAAAAACAAAATTGATTTTGCTGATACACCAAATGAAAGTACCAGAAAAATTTCATCAGAAAAATGAAATTGACTTAGATGTATTCCCACTTTTTCAATCCACAAATGAATAAACTAAAATGCAAAAGGACTCTGAATACACCATGCTCGTATATTTTTGCCAAACCGTATTTGCCATCAACGTGCCCTGAGCTGCTTGCAGTGCCCTGAAAAACTGTTTTATTCTTTTTCTTTGAAATGACTCGTACAGAACTTGCTGACTTTATGCTTTTCTTCACCATCTGTTGCATCTATACAACTAAAAACCATTCTCATAGAACACCATCAGAAAATGAAAGAATTGCTCACCAACAGAAACAATTTTCAAACTCTCTACTGTTGAAGATGATTCATTACAATTGATTATATTAGTCCCAAACACGCTCTCCAGCTTTCCTGATTTAATTATTGTGGATTATTTACAATTGATTAACCCTGTTTTTCACAAATAGAAATCATGCAAACCGTGAACAACAGTCTTTCGCAATGTCCTGCAAAGCTCTAAAATTCTTATAAAGATTTACAAATCCCGATTATGATTTTACCACAATTAAATCGTGAATCAAAAGATGAAGATGAAAAATAGATTGCCGTCTGTTCTCATTCGTGAATCTGCCATTAGTTCGACTCAAACGTACCATTGATTATTCATAGAAAATATAGAGATGAATCACCTGACCCTGTTCTTATTTATCATTGACAAGAATAGAGTTTTTGACAGCCCTGACAAGAAATTCCAACCCAAGATGTGTACTTGAAAAAAATCTATGTTTGTTGATGTTGAACCAGCGGAAGATGAAATTCTGAAATCTCACAAGAAATGATTTAACTAATTTAGATGAAGAAGATACTAACATTCTTGATAATTCATTTATAGACACTGTTGCTGATAATGATGATGAATTTGATTCTTTATTTGAGGACTTTATAAAATGCTTTCAAAAAAATTATTTGATGAACTTAAAATAGAGAAAAAAAGAAAAATCAAAAGAATTTATGCCTATTTAATGAGAAATCTTTCCAATAAATGATGTTGAAGAATATATAAAAGAAAGTCTATACAGACCAGCATTAAAACTCAAACTCAATCCTTTTTGAATTTTTTTTAATCATAAAATCAAAACACTACATGAAAACGCATGTAACATTACTTAATTATGATGAAGAAGAATTTGAACAAATCATTATACTACATGCTTACTTTTAACTTAAATTTAACAGAAAAATCATTTTTTTAGAAATTTGAATAAATACCAACAAGCTTTACCACAATGACTTACTAGAAGAAGATGAAGAAGATTTTGAAGATGAATTAGATTGAGTGATTAAATGCCAGAATATAATCATAATAAAACCAATTCTGACTCTTATAAAGAATATTTAAAGAATAAACAATCCTTAAATGCTCAATCAAAAAAACAGAAATCAAAAATTGCTAGAATTAAAGAAAATATTGAAACTTGGGAAAGAGATTATACTAAAAGTTAAAAAAATATTAAATTAGATAAAGACTTTGTTAAAGAAATACAAATGCTTATCCTATTAGTATCTGCTTTTATTATATTCTAATCCAAAAAGAAAAATCTAACTTATGCTTATACTATTGCTAAATCTTGTATTGCTCTAGGATTGAAAACCATCATCTGTTTGCATTACTAACTTGAATGAATGTTATTCTACAATTAGAGGATCGCTGACCAAAGCAAAAAAATTAAAAACAAAATTTTCAATGAAGAAACAAAACTTTTAATTATTGAACAAATTTAGACCAAATAGACCAACTGATGTTCAAGATAATGTTACATCATTTATGAATGAATTGACTCTGCCCTTTTAACAAGAGATAATTTGAGCTATTATCTTTGTTGTAAAAGTTGATTCACCAAATTTTGCAAACCCAAAAAGACAAATCCTAATTGACTTTTCATTAGAGAATACTAATATTGAGATTTACAAAGATACAAAATTCAACAATCAAATACTCAGAAAAAATCGTAAAAAGATTAAAATTAAAACCAAAAAAAGAATAATATAACTAATAATAACTTTTTTTAAAAGAAATGAGTCAACGCAATGCGTACTATTAAAATGCCCCGTAATCCTTGCAGTTTTCAAGAGCTACCTAGATTGACTTTTACCAAACCCATAAAAATTCCTAAATTCACTTGTAGAATTACACAATAAACCAATCATTTTGCATATTATGGAAAAACTTGCAAAAGGACTTTTCATTGAAAACTTCTTTATATTTTGTTTTCATAAAATCGAAGAAATTTATAAATACTTTTTAAATTCAATATTAACATTTCAAATAATAAATTGATTTTTTTCAAACGCTTTGTCTGTTTTAGAAATGACTAACAACTTGTCATTTTTTTAAAAAGATATTGAAATTCAAATCTTAGATACAGTTCTAGACCTGTTTTTCACTGCTCAACGTTTGTATCAATTAAAAGATGAATTGAAAGAACTGTTCTTAATGACTTATGGAGATGCCATCACAATGTTGATACTTCGCCTATTGAGAAATTACTTTTTAGAGAATGACGAAACTATTATTTCTCTATGTGCTGTACCTAAAAAAAGAACGTTTTTGGATTGCTTACTATTGAAAATGATTCAGAACCATACCATTCAAAGAAAAAAAGCAATGACTCAAAAAGAATTTGTAAATGCCACATTTGTATGAAACCTGAAATTTTCAACTTCTTTACTGAAAAGATTATGATTTCTCTCATGATGTATTAGAGAAACCAGAATTGACTGCCTCGCTTTACACTCCACATTCATAATGGATTTTGAAAGTTCATTGATTCACAAAGAGATTTAGAAGAGTCTTTGAAGATTTACTAAAGGAGAATTAAACAAACTTGAATTTACACCGATACTATTCAATTTGCTAATGTACAAAATCGTTATTAGTCTTGACATGAAAGATGAACCAAATCAAATTACTTTAAATTAGATGATACAATTTATTCAATGTACTTCACAAACAACTTTCTTTAGCTTTGAAATTCTACCATCTCATGTCAATAAAGAAGATAATGAAACTCACAGAATGCCCGTTGATGCAAACAATTAACAACAATCTTATCAATTTTACCAAATTTCCCTATGGACGCTAAATTTACAATGTCCTCAAACCAATCGTCAATTTAATATTACTACTGAAATGTCAAATTTAAATTACGCTCAATGACCATGTAATTGACTCCAATATGGAAGATGTTACATCCTTTTCTGAAATTGACTCAACAGAATTTATGAAGAACTTCACACGACGCAAATTCCCTTTTTGACTCTGAACCATTGTCAATGCCGCCAACTTCATGTTTACACTTAATCTTTGATGATAAGATTAAAAATGCTCACCAATGGATTTTTCACTTGTTGAAATCGTACTGAACATGATTTGAAATTGACTCTGATAATGCTCCAATTGTATTGTTACGTTCAAACCAATTGAATCTATACGCAAATGCTTTCGAGCTCAATACAACACTCACATTGATTGAATCTAATAACTTGTTCATAAAGATACGCAACAATATTATTGCTCTTTGTATCTAGTTCTGATATTAACCCTCTTGCTTATGAAATCCTAAAAACTCGTGTATCAGATGAACAAAAAAATTACTTTTTGATACAAATTCATTAAGATTTGCTACTAACTCAATGTTTAAACTTTGTCCTACTTCTGATTTAATCCATTATGTAATCAATGATGATACAAATTTTCTCAAATGATAATGAAGATGATATGAAACTTACTGTTATTGACAAATCTGTTGATGATATTACATTGACTTTCTCTAAAATTTCATTATTGCCGCCATTTAATGTTTTTAGAGGAAAACGTACAATTAACTTGCAGCTGAAGATATGCCTGAAATCGTTAAATCTCAATGTGCTTAAAGAAGATACCGTAGATGAAAAACATTTTTCACGCGTTACTTTTTATGATGAAGAAGAATAATGATTAACCTTATAGAAATGTGACTTTCGTGCCTTACACTTTTTATAGCCCTTTTCTGATAAATATTTCAACTGCAAAAACATATATAAAGAGATTTATTCAGAAAAAAAGATATTATTAAACATATATTGATTACTTTTATTACCACTTTGATTATTTCTTGCTTGATTTTAAAGTTCTATTTCTCCACTTCACTATTGAAGAACGGATTAACTATATAATCATCTTGAATGCTGGAATATCTGTAAATTTATATACGCCAAATAGAAATACTCTTTACAGATTTAAAAACTTATAAATCAAATCGTTGCTTTCACTCAGATACAACACTTTATTATTGTTATTGTTTAATGTGATAATCTATTTTTGATAAAGAATTACCACTTTTGTTTATAACTGCTACTATTTTTTTGCTTTTATCATTTAAGATTGAAGATATAGTCGTCTGATTGGAGTACTCATGTATGTCTTTCATTTGCTATTTTCACTGTAAATATTTATCATGCCATCCTTTCATTGGGCCTTAATATTATTAGCCATTAGATTTAATAAGACGAAAGTCACAAAATAGAGTTCCCAATAAACTTTGATTCATATTATTACCTTCAATATTTACAACTTGCTTTGTATTATATAATAACTACCATTTTGTGAAAAATGGAATAATATAACTATATAAAGCTTCTAAATCAATATGAAAATAAATGTAAATAAATAGGACTTTTAAATGCTCTTTATCATTAGAAGAACAAATGAGAATTGCAGCTTTCATTCAGTAGCAAGAGGGGTTCATCAGAACCAGAACAACATAAAATCTGTCCAACCAGTCCACCACAACAAACCATACCATTACAGAATATGTAAAACCAGAACCAATTAAAATTGAAGAAGAAAAACCTCAAGAGATCAAAAATGGAACAAAAATTACTAATGATTTGAATACAAAAAAATCATTATCAATGCTTTTACATTTATGAAAGATACTCTGAATTAACAGATCAAGAAAAAAGCGTTGTTATTCAATTCGTAAATGCTGAACCAAACCAATGATGTACCAACTATTATTGAAAAACTTTATATGTTGATTCTCACAAACGAGAAACTCTTATTAACTTTGTTGCAATTTTGAAGAAAGATGAAATCTCAAAGAGCATTCCGTTTAATGACTTTTTAATCGAAATCAATTAGAAAGTTCTGGACGAAATTGTTTCACGATTTATTTCAGAATACAAACAAATTCCATATTCAGAAAATGAAAAAAATTGAATATGCTGAGAATTTGAATGATAATCTAAGAAATTTCACCTGAAAAAGTTCACTGACACTTTTTAGAAAAAAATTAGAAGAAATTCTTAAATTATTAGAAAAGGAACAAAATGCTCAATATTATACAAGCACAAATTTAGAAAAAAAGATACTTTTACACTTTAAAAACTCAAAAAGTTTTTTACCTAATGTCATATTAAAAGAATTAGCCCTCACCAACAGAAACAATAACAGACAAGGGCCATTTTTATGAAAATGCCCCTACTTATGTTTAATTGCTATGTTATTTATAGTTTCGATTTATTAAACTGATAAAATGCTCCAAATATTTAGACCAAACTGAAAAAGGAATACATAGAAGTTCGCCACAATGTTGACGAACCTGAATTATACTTAAAAGATAAAAACTCATGTGGGAAATTAGTTCAGTCCTTATCTCTTTATACGAAATTGTTAGCCATGTGCTTTTCAATCATCATATGCTTACTATCTATTCTATCCCATTCTCTCGTATGTATGAAACTATAAGATTGATTACTTTTTTCTCACCCATTTTTTTACCAAAAATTTAAAATGTCAGAAGACTTAGAGTCAAAATTAACTGAACCATTAAATCAATAATTCAACGATTGAAGAATTATTCAATATAGAATTATATGATTTAATTTCAATTAAAGATGCTTATCAAATCAAAACCAGAGCTCTTAAGAAACTTAAATATTTCAATGCTGTTGATTTACTTTTTATCAAGACCTACTTATTATATTGATAGAACTGAAATATTTAACTCATATAATGCTCCATTTGCCAAGAGTATCATTTATTTGTGGAAATATTGAATCATTTTTCGCAAATCTAAATAGAAACGCTAGAATGATACTTAATGACGGACAAAGAAATATTACAATTGATTTTTTTGCTGCCTATTTAACTAAAAAAATCTATCGTCCCGATAAAGTTCTATGTTTCTTTTAACTAGAATTGCAGAGATAAATTTAACTTTTCACTCAAATATTACCAGAAGAAGAAGTTCAAATCTTTACCTATTGTGCCTGTTTATAGACAATCTCCTAGATGCAAAAATTACTACGAAAGTTCATTAACAATGCTGTTCAAGAATTGTTGCATGTTTTGATTTTTCACCAATATAGTCTCATTATATTAAAACATAACAAAGAAAGATTATGGACTTCACTTAAAAACTTTCACACTTTCCCTGAAAACGTTACTGAATATGATGAAACATTGAATAATTTGTCTTATATTGACCTATTCTATATGCAAAAAAAATTAATCTTTGAACATAAAAAAAGAAATACTAAGAAGTTCTTTAGGAATTGCAAAAAAATTACTGACAATCCTAAAACTATGAAAGAGCCCTATTAAAAATCTACCTTATGAATTAACAAAAAGGAGAGTTCCACAAGAAGAAAAAGTCTATTAAAAAGATTATTCAGAAATTAAAAAGAATCAACCGCTGAAAATCTCTTTAATCGCGCTGATACATTCTGAGTCAAATCAACTCATCGCTTCGCCCTGTCTTTACACTGTCGATTAAAGCTTTATCACCTGCTTATTAGAGCCCAACAGAAATTTTTGCTCAAACAATTGTATGATACTTTTTGTAAAAATGATTGCTCCGTTAAAAGACAAAACCTGTTAGCCTCATCTATCTGTCAATAAAAGTTCAAAAAGAGAAAAAGAGAAATACTAAAATGCACTTAAAAATTCACTGTTGATGTATTGATTGCCACTCATTCAATTTTTAAATGTTGAATACAATAACTTAGGATTACCACTATTGATGAACAACAAAAATTTGACCAAATCAAAGAGAGCACTATTAGATGCTTTGAAAAGATGCAGAAAATTGATATGCTAAATCAAACTGCTACTCCTATTCCAAGAACTACTGCTCTTGCATTAGTGCGATGTAGACTAATCACAATTACTCAAAAACCGCCCTCGAAGAAAAAGAGAATATTACTCAATGGATTAAGAAATTCTGATACATTCTTAAAAGAACTTAGTAAATGCTGAATGGACTCACATCTATAATGAGATAGAAAAAGCCCTCACTAAAGTCTTTATTGTTACTCCTGCTGTACAAGAAAAAGCAAAATCCGCTTTCTGTTGAAAGAACGCAAAAATCTTGACTAGAAAATTCCCTACTTTGAAAATTACTCATGTACACTTTTTTGGACTTGACAAGAATCAACAAAATAAAAAAATAGAAGAATTTAGGGATAGAAAGATTTTCGATGTTTTTAATTGCAAAATTCAATTATTGAAATTCAGGAATAGATATTCCTAATGCTACACCAATGTTTGTTCTTGATGTAAATAGATCGCTAGTTCCTTTACACCAAATTAGGCCCCGTGCCCAAAGACCAAGGATATTGTTACTTGATTTCGCTGATTCAGAAAAATGCTACTAGAAGATTACACCCGCTACTCGACACCAATGACTTTTCCTGAAATGCCTGTCGATTTAGGAACTCGGAAAGAGTCGATATTTTTGGACTCAAAACAATCTGTGAATCTACTTTTTAGATTCTGTGACTTGACTGACATTGAAACATTATCATTGATTGAATTAGCCAAAAGAGAGCCTCAAACAATCTTATGATTCTGAATTTAGAGATGAGTTCCTAGAGATGCTTACATATTCCTAAAACAAAACGAGGACCAAAATGAATAATTTTAGAAAAATTTTTTTGATTTTTTTAAGACAACAAAAAAATACAAATTTAAAAAAATGTTTACTCTGCAACATTAGGATTCTACTGCTTTTTATTGCAATTACTTTTAATAGATATTTATTTGCCTTTTGAATTACTTTTATCAATACACTTAGATGTATTTTTCTTACTTGTTATTGATTGCCAATGTTTTTCTCTGATTTATGTGTATATGCCAGAGAATAAAGATTATAAAAATCCTAAAATTAAGAGAGATCACCATCCTTTAAACAAAGATTAAACCCTAGCTCTGCTTATCGTTTCTATTGTAATTGTATTGATTTACTCCCTACTCAAATCTGTTTTTCCCAACTTATACAATAAACTTGAACTCATTGTTTGTGCTATCTCATTAGCTCTGATTACATTTATAAGACCAACTTATGATGAAACCAAAAAAATTTGAAAACAACGTGATTGACGAAAAGGGATTTAATTAAAGAAAGAAATGATAAGGAATAACTCAAAAACTTATTCCTTTTCGTTTCAAAAAAAGGAATAATATAACTATACTATAATCTTTGCGAGAGGATTCCCAATGGATAAACCAAAACAAATTAGACATTACTGCTTTAAAACTGAAATTAAATTACCAAATTTTAAGGAAATAGAATCTGTCACTATACCAATTATTTTGATAACTTTTGGGACTCTTTAGCTTCGAACAATATAACGAAACTTTAATAAATCGTCCTACAAAATGAATGAAATCAATAATCAAATAAACGAATATACTCAAAAGAAAGTCAAAAACAGAACTTGAATATAAACATAAATTACGTTATCATATTCTAACTGTTGAGTTCAGCTAATGCTACTGAAAAGAAAAATCCCTACTGAATTGCCTCAGAAAAATTGGATCAAGATTGCCTCTATCTTTCTGAAATTATTCGAGACTCAACACAAAAAGTCTCAATCAACTTAGATTAGAATTAGATACACTTAAAACAATCGGATTTAATATTAGACAGGAAATGAAACTTTAATGAAAAAAACGCTATTATGTAATATTGCTTTGCTTTTTATATTCTTTGTTTTGTTTAATTTTTCTATCTCAATTTAGATTACTCCTTATTTCAAAGCCAATCTATGGAACCGACACTTCATAACAACACTACAATACTCTTACGCAAAGAGAATGAAATACAAAGAGTACTATTGTTTCATTTACTGCTCCAAAATCAAAGTCCTATTTAGAGTGATAAAAGTTTTAATTAAACGTGTTATTGCTGAGCCAAATGATAATTTAAAAAAATAGATTCTGACTTTGTATATGTAAATGCAAAGAAAGCACTCAGAATTAGTTTCAAAACAAAAATAGAACAAGAATTAGATATAACTCTAAAAGAAAATGAATATTTTGTAATGCGCAACAATGTGCTCGAGCCCAATGATTCACTGTATGAATACTCATTAGGAAATAATGATTTTTCTCGTAAAAAGAAATTTGATAACTTACACCACGCGATTATCCATTTGAAAAAAATAATTTAATTTTAATCATTGATAAAAGTTCTACTAATTTACTTTAGTAGCAAGAAGAAATCTTCCAAAAATGGAAAATCAATAAAGAAGATGTACCAAAAACTACTACTTGGAGAAAGGGATTACAAACCAAGAATTTGTTTCATGACTGTTCTTCCAGCTCAGATTTATCCGAGCACCTGCAAATGAATTTTTACCAAATTGATTCCAACTAAGAAAAAAACTAACTGAAGAAAAAAACATTTATTTAATTTTTCACAGCCAATGTTGTTATCACATTTTTATACCCAGACAAAGTTCATTAACGCAAAAGAATCTTCTGCCGGATTGCCCGCTATTAAAAAAATCTTGTTGAATATCTGTTTTTGAATTATTGAAGATAATTCGACTAAGAGTATCAGATACATTAAAAAAACTGATGTGCTTAAGAATATCCCTCTCAATGCTAATATTAAAACTCAACTTAGAGAATATGTTGGAGAAAAATTTTGATCACTCTGTAATGTTAGAAAAGCACTAAAGAAAAATACCAAAAGAAGAAATTCAAAAAAATTCACTATTCAAGACGTTCGTTTATTTACCCTGCAAAAGTTTCTAAAACTTCCAGATGTTACTTTTTCTTTAGATAGACATAATCTACGCTAGATTGTTACAATAGAATGCAAACAATAAAACTCACCGATGTTTCGTCTGATTATCGCTGAATAGACATTATCACATTGCCCCTATGAACGCCTGCTTTATTAGAATCATGCCAAGACGAGATATTACTAAATGTTTACCAAAACAAAACTCTTATGCAATCAATCACCATTAGAGATTTAGAAACAATGGAACTTATCCAAAATCTGAAACTTTAGAATATATATTAAAACAAACTACTGAATTGAATTTGTATTATAGCTTTGAACTTAGATGTATTGATAAAGATAACCATTTTAGAAATGTGTTAACTAAAATTACTCAACATTAAAAATTCAATGCACCGTTACAATACTGAAAGGACTCAAAATGACAAAAAGAATTTAAAATACCAAATTACTGATTGCCATTTGTTTTCAGAGTCCAGCCAATTTAGAGATGTTGAAACAGTTTACAAACTTGAGAGATCAAGATGTTACGATGCTTTAGAAAAAAACCAATTGATGAAATTATCGAGCTCAAACCAGATGTTGTCATTTGTAGCTGAGATATGTTTCATTCTCCTAAACCAAGTATTTATACAATCATTCAATGTAAAAGAATTTTACAAAAATTAGTAAAAGCGGGCATTCCTTTTTATAATATAGCTGGAAATCATGACGCTGAAGATAATATTAGAGAAATTCCAGCAAATGCTGTAATTGATGAACCCCTATTAAATCTATATTCTTATACAGAACCTTATGTTGTTGTTGAAATTGCACCTGGCATTGTTTGTCACTTTGTATCTCACCATGGATTCATTGCTCAACAAGAAACCATGAAACAATTAAAAACAATCAAAGGTAAATTTAATATTCTAGTAACACATGGCTCTGTATATGATACTAATATGAATATGATACTTCATTCAGAAAGTGAGCCACGTGAAATTGTAATTCCCGAAGAAATTATGAATATGGATTGGGATTATACTTTAATGGGGCATATTCACGAAAGAGGTTGGGTATCATCAACAGATGGTTCTGACCGATACTTCAAACAGAAAACAATTTTTGCTTTTGAGTTCTAATCCGCCGTGGATTTTTCTGACAAAGAATGTAAATTGGGTCCCAAAGTTCGGACTATGTGGACTATCAAGGATAATAAAGAAATGACACCAGAGTTCCATATTATCGAAGAGCGACTACAAAAAGATATTATTATCCAATGTAAAGACAAAACTACTCTTCAAATTGAGCAACAAATTGCTAAAGAATTTAAGAAGATTGACTTTTACAAAAACACCTATTTTTACATATCAACTCTTGTAAATATTTCAAAACAAAATAAAAACAGCATTAGATATGACTCAAATTTAGAGAAGATATTCAAAAATGCTTGACTTTTTGGAATGAAATACAAGATTACTGAAGAAATCTTGAGCTCCCTGATTCACAACGTGCTTCATTTACTATGATTTACATAGCTTATAGTCATTTTGGGAAATTGATAAGGAAAAATTATACAGAAGATGTACAAGACCCAATCAATAAAGAAAGTTATCATTGCTAAATAAAGCTTTAAGAAAAAAATTATTAAATAAGCCGATTGAATGTATTATAATATTATTTGTAAATATAAAGATGATGCTCAACAGAGGAATCTCTGCCTCTGACCCATCATATGAAACGTGCCAATATTTGTTAGATTGTTTTGAAAATGAAGAAAAATCCCTCGCTTTGATTTAAAAATCTTTCGAAGAAGAACTTTATAACAAAACTAACAAATTGTTATTTAATTCAATTGTTAAAAAAACAAATGGATTATCTTTGATGATTATAAATTAAAACGTAAAGGACTCTAAGAATACAAATGAAAAATTAGAGTTCTTGAATTAGCAGAAAAATATAAAAATGAAACAGATTTATTACTACTCAGAGAAATGTCCCATGCGCCCGGATATGATTTAGCTCGCTGAAACACTTCATAATCCAACCAGCTGAAATTAAACTTGTTCCAACTGGATTAAAAGTTCATATGCAAGATGTTTGTTCCTTATCTATATGACCGCTCATCTGCTTTTTCACGAAATTAGGAATTGTACTCGTTAACTCGCCGCTATTGACTTTTGATTATTATAACAACCTGCATTTACGGTCCTATGTACGCCGACCATCAACATTACTGACAAACCACCAACAATTGAAAAAAAGGAACTCGTAGCCAGCCCTGTATTTGCTCCATTCCTTGTTGCTGATGATACTGCTAATGGAGAACGTGTTGAGGATCGTCTCAACTGACATTAAGGACAAAGAAATGAATTATTTTAAAATTTATTAAAGCAAATCAACTAAAAACAATGCTTACATTTCTTATTGCTTCATTCTTTTTTTCCTAAACTGTCATTTTTTTGCTTTTACCATTATTTTTCTATTCCGTCAATTCTTGCCATGTTAATTTATTCTAATGTGTTGCCCCAGTCTCGGAACTGTAAGGAAATTCATCTTTAATCTATTTTTCTTTTATTGGATTACGCCACCATCACGCCTCCACAATGTTAGTATTCCCAATTATTTAGGATTGACTGACTATTCTTACCATCTGTATTTTTTTCCTATATTTTTGAATACTTGCTATGCAGAAATGATTCAAAAAAAGAATATAAACATGTTCATTATTAAATTTTTTACTATTCCACCAATAGATGTATCAATTGTTTTTTTCTATTATTTGCTTTATACAACCAAATTATCTATTTATTTTGACTCTATTTATTGCTATTTTTGCTTTTTATTTATTACTTCATTAGCCATTTTATCTGCTATTCAAAAACCAAAGATAAGCTCAAATAACTTAAATACACACTAAATGTCCCAAAATGCTCACAAGATGCCCACTATAACCTATGGATAAATTATCATGATTACTCAAAACTGCTTTCATGAACGAACTACATAGTTCAATATAAAAAAATATTGCTTTTTTTCTACTTTTTGGAATAATAGAACTAACTATAAAAAAATTCAAAAAGGACCAAAATGGAAAAAAATCAAAATTTGTTCATCTTCATGTCCACTCAGATAACGTCTGTTGAAAGGATATGGAACAATTACAGAATATGTTACTAGTATCAAAAGAACTTGGAATGGAGTTCCCGCCTTGACAGATGCTAATACTATGACAGTTTATCTATCAATTTATTGCTGAATGTAAGAAAGAAAATATTAAACCAATTGTTTTTTCTAGAATTTAACATATTCCAATTACAAAAATGAACGTTTCTATGCGTGAATCTTTCTCTATCAAGAAAAATGTTAAACAAATTATCCCTAATAGATGTTTTAATACTCATTTAATACCCTGCAAAAAAATGATACTCAGCTCATATAATCTATTTTTTCTTTATTGCTTAATGACTCGCTTTCATCAAGACCATTTCTATATTGTACCAAGAATTGATTTGGATTTATTGATTAAATACAAAGATGCTCTATTATCTTATCTCATGACCCAGATTCAGAATTAAATATTAGATTACGTTATAACCAAATTGACAGTTCAAAAGAATATGCTTCAAGAATGAAAGTTCTATTTTTTCATGATGATTTTATATTACTCAATGGAATACCAGTTCACTCCCTGACTATTCTGCCAAAAAAACTTACAACTGCCAAAAGAATTAGACATTGAAATACCCCTACTAATGATGTGCATTATTTAGATAGAGAAGATGCTGTACACCAAGAACATTTTTGCTTTTCCTGACTCAATATGAAATTATCTGAAACACCCACTTATAGAGTTTTTGGATTAGACCTGCATTGTTTTTCGAAATGCAGAAACTTTTGCTGATTATGAACAAATGTATAAAACATTGCCATATTTGCCGTCAATCAATAATACAATTAAAATTGCTGATAAGATTGAAACACCAAATCTTACTCATGATGTGCATTTAAGACCAAAACCAAAATTGCCCTGAGTATTCTTTAATTTGATTTAGAATATTTTGATTACTTACCAGAAGTAGCTTCTTAAGAAAAAAACGTGCTCATCAACCAAAAAGAAATTCAAGAAGAATCACATGCAAAAATTGCTTTTTTTGAAAGAGAAAACTTATTTTAACCCAATGACTTTATTTCATATTTCTGCCCACAAGAATACTTACAATGTCCATCAATAATTTTTCTCATCCAATCGCCCGTCAAAAGTGAAATCTGAAATTGCTTTATCTATTAAACATTTCAAACACTGACCCTATTCGATTCAATTTGCTTTTTTGAACGTTTTATCTCTGATGCCCGACTCATCTTTGAAATTGAATACGAAGATGAGAAAGACGCAAATCATTGTATCTGAAAAGAAAAACCAAAATCTCAAGAAAAAAATATATTTATCAATTAGAAATCTCGAGATGCCCAGAAGATGACTCAGAAAGATTAAATCTATTAAAATCATTGACCCATACAAACCCAGACGTAGATACGACTTCCATACGCTCGTGGAAAACCATCGACACGTTATGGATTTATATGACGATAATGTTGCTTTAACTATCACACCCTGTCCATTCAAAAAATGCTTTCAAATCTGTCACTATTTATGGATTGAATTTTGCTCAACACCACTCAATACATTACCAGACGCCATTGAAAAGAAAAATGACAATTACATCATGCTTTAACCCAAATTTGAATATTACGAGCTGCTGATTTGCGTATTCAATTAAACACACCAGAATTAGAGGAAATTGCTCACCTGCAGTCCCGTACTTGACTTTTTGAATGAGAGAAACTCAGTCCCACCCTTGTGCCATGCTTATTTCTTCTAAACCAATCAAAGAAATTCTGTTCCTGTTCAAATCAGACAGATTTTGACGGACTATCGCCAACGCAATGGAATTACTACAACTGTGAGATTCTAGGACTTATCAAAATGGACTTTCTTGATTACCACTCTGATTTAATTGACGAGTTCATTAAAAACGTTAAAAAGACAAGAGGAATTACTATTGATGTTAATGACTCATCTCAGTTCAGACTTAGATGATGAATTAACTTATAAACTATTCACAATGCAGAAACTTCTGCTATCTTCCACTCTCACTCCAGCTCAAAAGAAATGTTGAGAGAATTACAACCAACAGACTTTTATGGACTTCGTCCCGTTACTGCATTGTATCGTCCAGCTCCAATGGGACTGAATTCCCATTTACAATTTGCTCAAAGAAAAAAATAACCCAGATGTTCGTGTTCCATCCATGAGCCCCTTTTACGCCAAAACTGAAGAACTATTGAAAGATACTTATGGACTTGTTGTCTACCAAGAGGACTGTATGAGAATTGCTAAAGAATGTGCTGGATTTACTCCTAAAGAAATCCCGATGATTTGCGTGTAATCGACGCCAAAAGAAAATTTCTTAATGAAATCTCTGTGAAAAATTTATTAGCCATGATTGATAATGCCATGATGAAGAGATCTCCAAATCTTCTTTTGGGAGCCATTGTTGCTTTTTTAGAATATGTTTAATAAATCTCACTCTGTATCATATGCTTTAAATGCTTATATTGCTTATTTAAAAGTTCCATTATCCACTCTGAATTTGCTTTCTTCACTAAAAACTTAATGACACACCTGATAAGATTAGAGAATACATTGCTGAATCTCAAAAGAATGAATTTAAGAATCCAACCGCCATCTGTGAATGACTCAGACATTCTTATCACACCAACCATGACTGAAGAAAAATACAATTGTTTATGGATTGTCTGTCATTAAGAGATTCCCTAAATCACGCTTTGTTCACCATTAGTTACTTCAACAAGAAAGCCAAATTTACTTCAATCACTGATTTTATTTCTCGTATGATTAAATATAAAGGATTAACAACTGCTACTAAAAGTTCCTTGCTCTTACTATGCTTTTTGATTGCTTAGCGTTACTCGTAAATCAATTGTTGATAATGCAGCTAAACTAATCAAAACTGCTGAGAAACAAGAAAAACTCAATAAGAGAAAGAACTTATTCTCACTGCTACTCAGAGCTCCAGATGAAATTAAATTGAATACTGATGATCCTCATATGAAATTCACAGCACCATGAAAGTTCCCGATTTAACTGAACTATTCTTATCTCGTCACCCATTAGATAAAAATCGAACAAGAAGAAATTCACATCTTGATGCTCAAGAAATCTCAATGTTACTGGACAATATGTTACATTCCCTAAAACCAGAAATCTCAAAACGACTAAACAAAAGAATAAATATATGCACCAACAACAGATAATAAATTATCACGTGCTGTACTTCGTATGGATAAGGATTTACTTGTTGGAATAGAAAAATATACTGCAATCCAAAAAAATCTGAGATGTTCACCGGAAAAAAATTAGGATTACCAAATGACCCCTGAGAAAATGATATAATCAGATTGTTCTATTCCAACTCCTATTGAAAACATTGTTTATCAAACTTCGATATACCAAACACCCAAATTCAAACTGAAATGTCTTGAATTCAAGTGGAAATCCTAAAATTGTTGCTCTTAGGAGTACTCCCATTATCTCATGAGCCACCATCTCACAAACCAAAACTTTCAAGAATAAAAAAAATCTTAGAGTATCAATATATAGAAAAGATTGAACGAAACTAAAGACGATACAATCAGATTGATTTACCCAGATAAAACTTATGACGATATAAACCAATGTGAAATTCATGCCGAACAACCCAAAAATGATTTAAAAAAATATAGAGAGAGAATCTCAATATGCCATTACCAGTTCTCAAACTCCCGTCCTTAGATAATGATTTTAATTCACCAAATACTCATGAAGAATTTGAAGAAACTCAAGAACTTACAGATGATGATTTTATAAATGACTTTCCAGATTTTGAAACACCTGCATTCGATTTAATCATCATCTTATGTTCAAGATGAAATTGAAGAAATACCAGAATCAGTATCAAATTGAAGAAATTCAAAATCAAAACCTAAAAAAAGAGAAAAAAAGGACGAATAAAACCTAAAAAAAGAAAAAAAATTTAATTTCAATTTTGATTACAAGAAATTCAACTAAAAATCCATTACTTTATTATTTCTATTTAGCCGTTTTTTTAATTGCTTTTTGTTGCTATTTCACTTTTTAATGAATTCCAAAAGATAATACAGATAATAATGCTGAAACAACTACACAAAACTTGTACAAACAGAAAATAAAACTGATGTAAAATACAAATTTAAGAAAGAAACTTCTACTCATTATTTTCGAAAACTCATTTGAACATTCTACTAAGATTAACTTGCAAAGTACCATTTTATGATCTCTAAAGGAAATATTGTTGTTTGTGAATCCTGATATTGAGATTATCAGCCACCCAAGATGTCTTTTGCTGAATGCGTAAACGACAAAGAATACCGATATAAAAAAGATACCGAAAAAAATCTAATTAAAGATAATTTAATTGAAATTAAAGAATAAGGAGACTAAAATGAATGATACGTTAATTCCACCAAACGATGATTCAGCCCGCTTTAAATGAAATTCATTATCAACAAATCATTTCCTAATGTAGAACAATTTATCAATATGTACAATGAAAATGCTTTAGACCTGATTTTTGAAATTGTAAAAAGACATTGCTAACTTAATTGACGATACTTATAAAAATGTACGTTTAATTAACAGAAAATTTGTTATTCGCCTCAGTTCTGAAAATCTCCATTTGATAATACTATTTTATTACTAGAAAATTGGAAACTTATTTCTACACTTAAAAAGTACTACTCCATCCAATTACTTGAAGAAAACTATGCTAATCACACAAAAACTTATCTTCTTAGAAGAAAAACCAGCCACCTTATGTTAGAATACCCACAAGAAGATTTCCAATTGACATCAAAGAATATTGATTAAAGATAAATTATTCTCTACCAAAGAGATTTAATCCGCAATTATTTCTTAAAGCATCTGTTACATGATTATGATGAACTGAAAATCCAAACGATAAATACATCAATATTGAAGTTCCACTGATGTTGATGACTCATTCATTTCTGAAATTGAAGAATTGCCCAATGATCAATACTTTGAATAAAAAAATACACCCTTTTGATGCTTTATTCCATTTTACTGTTTTACTGTTTTACTGTAGATCGATACATTTATCGAAATACGCCCTTATGCCCCTGCCCCTACTGATGATATAACACATATGAAAACGACTTTGTACTACTATATATGAAAAACAAATTTTAATTATATGATCAAAATATCTTTTTAACATTTTTTTATGCTGTTAAATTCTGTAATATTACAACTAATAGGAATAAATATTATTCCTCGCATTTCACATTTAATTGTGTTTAACATTTTTTTACTATTTTTTTATTTCTTATTTTATTGTACCATCTTTTATTACAAAACCGCAAAAAGAAAAAAATAGATTATAAAACTTATTTCACCACTCACCTCATGATTACCCTACTGAATGCCATATTTTTATTTCGCCACTGCTCTATCGTATATTTATCCCTACTAACACAACTGTTGCCCAACGTGAAAAATATTACAAACTCATACCGATTATGTTTGTTATTATCTGCTGTTGTAGTGTCCAATTATAGAAGAATTGTTTTTTTCAGAGGATTTTTTTCTATGAAATAACTAACTACTCAAACAAACTCTTATGTTTATTATACGCCTCTGCTTTTATTTGCTTTTGTTACATTTACAAAAATTTAGACTCACCTATCTATGCAATATACAATCTAATTATTGTTTTCATTTTCCTTATTTTTTTGGACTTGTTTATCGAAAAACAAATTGATTGCCACCAATATAATCGCTCATGCTACTGCAAATGCCATTGTTATATTTTTTTATTGATTCTTTTTAGCCAAAAAAAGGAATAATATAACTATACAATAGATTATAAATATAGACTTTAGAGATAAAAATGTTATTCAAAAAAATTGATCAACACCACAGCTGTCTATATTTTTGGACGCTGAACTCCAAAAAGAAAAATTGATAAAATTAAATTATCACCACCATGACTGCCACTGCTCAAATTCACCTAGGTTGATTACATTTTAGATAAATTCATTAAACCCTGAAAGTTCGAGATTGCAAATGTTACTCATCTTAAACGATGAATCGTTCCCACTCTACTATGGAGTCATGTCTTCGCTCTTTCCACCAGAAGAAAGAACTAGAGAAAAATCTCCTTGTTCTCCAAAAGAAAATCTTCATTTTGACAGATGATTATAGAGATTTTGCTAAAGATTCAGAAAATCAAGAATGCCACAAACGTGCTCTGAAAGTTCATATTACCCCGCTCACCTGATGCTTCAAAAGAAAAAAATTGCTACACTTTATATTATGCCCGTTCAAACAAGGACTTGAATTGTTTGTTAATGGAAAATTAGGAAATGCTAAACGACAATGTTTAGGATTTGTTGATAAAATTATCGAGCTTTAGAACTTTCCTGAAATCGCCAAGACTGGAAAAACATCAAGAAAAATTTCAAATTATAATCCTAATGCTAAGATTGCACCCTCTAACCCATTTGATTACTGGAGACAACAAACATTTTATGCTATGTTGTTAGAACAATTAGGCTCACAATTGAAGAAACTTCATTACTTTTTCCCTTGTGCTGAAACTCCTACTATACTTATGTTGACCATCATAATCCACAGCCCAAGAGAACAAACTCGATTAAAGATGTAGAACAAATTTCGATACTGAATTAACTGAAAGTTCATCAATATGGGAAATATTTCTTCCCATTCAAGAAAGCCCTTATAATTTTTTTGCCACTTATTTGCCTCGGAATGCTGCACCAAAAACCAAATATTAGAGAAGATAAATTTGCTATGCTTGCTGATTTATCTGAATCTGGAGGAATACTCCCAATTGCTACATTGAATTATACAAGAAATATAGACCAAAAAGATTGAACTCACTATTTTTCAAGACTCTGCTGTTAAACTCAAATCCGAGAGATCGATTAAAAATAATCGTGTACCAACTGCCTATTCATTTTTCCTGCCCATCAGCCAAAACACCATTGCAAAACTTTATTACTAAAACTTTAAACTGTCCTAACGTAAATGAAGATTTGTACCATGTAATGAATGTAAAATTCTGTCACCATTGATTCTGACACTTTAATGGGACTTTCAACACTTCTGCTAAACAATGTGAAACTCTGATAATGTAAGACGAATTGTGCAAGATGCTCAAACGAAATCGCTATTAAAAAAAAGAAAGTTCATTATCATTGACTTTACCATCACACTCATCCCTGATTTTGACGCTTTGCTTATTCCTTTGAAAAAGATAATATGAATGCTTTTGTTTATTTTTTTGTACTACAGAATTGATAAAATCAGACCTGCCGTATTATCTCGTACTCAAAACATTACACTTAAATTCCGTAAAACAAAAAAAGAACTCGCTAAGAATTTAATTAACATTGCTAAAAAAAGTAGTCCCTCCAATCGACAAAGAGCTCACCCCTATATTGTGCTAAAAACGTGTCCACTCTAGACTTCTATTTCCTTATTTGAAAAATACCCTCAATCTGTTTTTGAATTAGAAACACCAAAATTGACCAATGTATTGAACACATTGTTTTTTTGCTTTAAAACGACTGAAATCTCGATTGCTACTACTAACGAAATGCCCCTAGATTTGTGAAAAACTTCAATGACGCTATTGTACCCTTTATATGAATATTTCACTTTTGCTCTACAAGATTTTCAAACTTGACCAACTCACCAACAATGAAATTGCTACTAAGATTTCTAAAAATTGAATGTTTCCCATGATTCTGAGCTCCTTACTATGTTAGGGATGCTGTATTAACATTTAATCATAGACAAATTGACGCTAAATTATTGTTTGAAATCCCCTGCTTTGAAATTATCATTGATACAAAACAACAAAAAGATTAAGAGATGCCAAATCTAAGAATAAAGAAAAAAATTTGCATTAGATAAAATTTTGCCAAAATCTATCGTTCAACCAATCAAACCATTCTTATTTGAAAACTACCTACCTTATGCTCATTATGTTATCCAATCACGTGCCTTACCAAGACGGATTGAAACCCGTTTTTAAAACGTCATTTGGACTATGTGACATTAGGATTAAAAAAATAACAAACCAACAATGAAAGTTCGCTACACTTATAACCACGTACTAGGACATTATCACCCACATTCATCATCTGTTACAGAGCCCTTTCAAACTTGCTCAAGATTTCCATTCTCGACTCACCTGTTGAGATCTGGCTTGATTTCGCTCCACAACCGCTGATACTCCACCATCAGACCGTTACTATGAAATCTCAAATTTACTCTCTGCCATCAACTTGTAGAAGATGTTGACTATCATGCACTGAAATGCCACCCAACTTTACTCAGTCTCGAAAAACTTCCAAAAATCATTACCACCAAATTTTCCATTCACGTTATCACGTGACACATTGCCGTAGCTTTCATGCTACTAACATGATTCCTCATAACCCAAATGAGTAATGGATGCACTTATCAAACGTATGCAAGCGAAACTTAATACTGTTGACCAATTGATTCGTGTAATGCTGACCAGATTTCCTACATATTTTCCAAATATTTGACTCGATTTTCATTAAGGAATATTACGAAACTGCAAAGGAGCCCCCTACCAAGAGATCCAACATGAAATCAATGCTCTTCCTAGAGGAAAAACATGAAATTGTCTTTACTGATCCCTTATCAAATTTCCATTGAAAAAAATCAAAGAAGAAATTGCTAAGATAAAAAGAAACAAAAAAATAAATTAACTGAAATCGTTGAGTTCAAAAACCTTTCAGATAAAAAAAACGTGCTAATGTTCTAAGTCATTGATGTAAAAAGCTAGCAAATCCTTATCTTGTATTAGAAGATTTATTTAAGTTTACTTCATTGGAAACAAACTTTCTCTGTCAATATGACTACTTTAGATGAAGTCGTCCACTGTTTCTACTATGTTTGATTTAATTGATACATTCATTGACCAACGTAAAGAGATCTTTATCAATAAACTTGAATATAAATTAGAAAAATAACTCTAGAAAGTTAGATCAACGTTCTGCGTGTTGCTCATATGACTGATTTAGATAAAACTATTAACATTATTAGAAAATCAGAAGTTCAGAAGATGCAAGAGATAATATTATGAAGAATTTTGCCATCAATGAGCTCCAACTGATTATATTCTTAAATTATCCCTTTCTGTTTTAACTAAAGCAGATAAAGATAAAATCTTGTTAGAAATTGAAGCACTTCGTAAAGAAACTGAAGATTTAGAAAATCTCTTAAATGATGAATCTGCTATCGATTCTGCAATTATTGAAGAATTAAAAGTTACTAAGAAAGTCTTCTATTTCAGATGACCGTAGAACATTCATTGATAATGTTACTTTTAGAAGATTTAAAACTTGCTGACAAAGAAAGCAAAAACAAAAATGAAACTCTTAGAAAAGAACGTAGATACTACTATTTACATTCTATCTAACGGAACTATCTTACAATCACTAGAGGAAACATTTAATACTCATGTTCCTATCAAATCTGAATTAAAATCAACCACTCACACTCTATTAACATTCTTAAAAATGATTTTTCACGATTGAAAACAATCAATGCTGTTCTATTCCTTTAGATATACCATCATCTACTGTTCCTTGTTTTGTAGATGAAGATAAATTTGTTACTATCCTACCTAACAACTTAAAATTTTTCACCATAGCTTTTTTATTGATTGTTACTGACGCGCAATGTGAACATTGTTAAGAACAACATTAAATCACCCCTAGCTAAATTGATTCTCAATGAGAAAATTATTTATGCTAAGCCATTAACCGAAGAAGATTATGAGAAATATTTATACATTATTGCTGAAGACTTTCAACTTGCTAAATTCCCAATCTCTACAATTAGAGAAACCCAGTCTGTTTCACTGTTGCTGGATTCAAATACGATAAGAAATCCGTTTCCCGGACCCTACTCAATGATGCTGTTCTATTCTCTAAATCTAAATCATCATACAAATTTACACAAAGGTGAAGAAAGTCACCTTCAACTAACAGAGGGGTTTAAAGGAAAGCAAATTCCATGAATTAGCAAAAGATGATGAAATTACAGATTTAGTTGTTTCTGAATTTGTAAAAGTAGTCGACCAAGATGCTGAAGCAATTGCTGAAGAATATTCTGGTCATGGTAAGAAAAGGAATTTCTTATGATGAAGATTTATTCTTCGGATATTAAATCTCGGTACAAAGAGTATTCAGGATTCTTTTTGTGATATAAAAAAATAAAAAAAGGATTGTAGCATGAATACGAAATTATTATTAAAATTAAAAGATGAAAAAAAGGATTCATGGGTTTAACACATTCCTTGTCGGGTCATTGAACTTTCTTCTTATTGGTAGTGAACTTTCTTTCCAAACTTTATATTTAATACAATATTAAAATCAAATAATATTATTGTTTTGCGCCAACAATACTTTCATGCCTCGATTCTGTTTTTACTACCACAGATTCTTGACAATGTTAAAACCACTGCTATTTCTACATTAGTTCATTTCCAAATTCTCAATTTCTAAATCATCAGCACGCACCCAAGCTTTTATATGCACCAACAAAAACAAAGCAGATAATGATACACCGCTGCTCATAGAGGATTTCTGCCACACCAGTCTGTTATTGTTGCCATTATTGTGTTCTGTTTACCCCATTAAAAACAGAGAACCAAAAGATACCTTTTATTTCTGAGCGAAATGTTACACTCTATCCTTTTGCATAGCTCTTTCAATCATTTGTTATCACTCGCCTATGCTCATTATTCGCTGAAACTCATTCAAAAAAGCTAAAAAGAGACTTGTTTGTGCCATATTTTTATATTTCAGTCTCCACCCACAATCTTTGTAATTATCATATTAACTTTTTCACCATCTGATATTGCTTATTCGTGGATGCTCATCCTAACTTCCACTTGGATATTTAATTCACATATTA
>BNJT01002496.1_pt1 | contig 114025 bp, 148 predicted proteins | sample 8540491 | NCBI WGS metagenome assembly BNJT01 (sample SAMD00202455, study PRJDB9452) | human saliva metagenome | host: Homo sapiens
ACAGGCAGCAATTGCGGATGGAGGAAAAATAGAAGAGCGTAAATATTTTTTTACTTCACAACGCTGATTATTACAAGGGATGATGTGAATGAGTATATGAAATATCATTCCGAATATACGAAAGCGAACCGATTTAAAGATATTATTTGTAAAATCTATATATAACTCGAAAGGGAAGCATAATGCTTCCCTTTCTTATCTCTCGATTAGGACTAAATCCTTGAAGCTACGGCTAAAAAGGGCTTAGTCCTTTTTTTATATGCAAAAATTAAATATTTTTAAAAAGGAGGTTCAATATGAAGAACACAGCGTTAAGTGCAGAAAAATAATAGTAAACGGTCTATTATATTTAATAGCGAGGCACATGAAAAAAATTCTACTATGAAAAAAACTAAAAAGAAGTAAAGGAACAAGATGTCTATCATAAGGCACTTTGTTATTGTCTAGGCATCAGCCCTGATACGAGAAGAAATATTAACAGTATTTATGATTTTAAGACCGGTGATATAAAGACCGAGTGTTTGTGTGAGGGTGGCAAACAGGTAGCAGTATGAAGGTGGTGAGACTGGCATTTAACCTTTATTGTAACACTACACCGAGTGTAGATGATTATAAAGAACCGGAAGAACAGATATATGAGTGTATGAAGTATACAGTAGAAGACTTGTTTTGCTGTACTTATGCACCATTCTTTTGGCAAGCGATACAGATTCGCTATCCTGACTACGCTAATTATAATTGTGAGATATAAGCTTTATTGGAGGTGCAAACTAATGCTGAAAATCAGATTGATGGGAACAAAGAGTGATATTGCATGGTTTCAAAAAATATTAAGCAGTAATAATAAAATAGAAGTTCTGGAGATATCAGAGCTTTATAGCAATAAGGGAACAAGAAAATATTACAGGGCTTATGCACAAGTGCAGAAAGTAAATTTGAAAAAAGACAACTAAAACAGTAGAACAATAGGAGAATTATATCATGTGTAGAGTTATAGCTATTGCAAATCAAAAAGGTGGGGTTGGAAAAACCACAACAACAAGTAACTTGGGAATTGGACTGGCAAGGCAAGGAAAGAAGGTTCTGTTGATAGATGCAGATGCACAAGGAAGCCTTACGGCAAGTCTTGGGATTAGGGAGCCGGATAGATTGGAAATTACACTTGCAACAATAATGGGAAACATTATTAATGATGAGGAAATAAGATCAGATTATGGAATTTTAAGCCATGATGAAGGAGTTGATTTTATACCCGGAAATATAGAACTTTCAGGTTTGGAAACTTCACTTATTAATGTGATGAGTAGAGAAACAGTACTGAGAACCTATATAGAGTTGCAGAGAGACAATTATGATTATATTTTGATTGACTGTATGCCATCCCTTGGAATGATTACAATAAATGTTTTTACTTGTGCAGATAGTATTTTAATTCCTGTACAGGCGGCATATTTACCGATAAAAGGCTTGGAACAACTTATTAAAACCATAGGGAAAGTAAAGCGTCAGATTAATCAGAAACTTGAGATTGAGGGGATTTGCTAACAATGGTTGACAACCGTACCAATTATGCAAAAGATATCAGTAATCTGCTTATTGAAAATTATGGGGGCAAAGTTCATATATTTGAAAACAGTATACCAATGTCAGTAAGGGCAGCGGAAATTTCTGCGGAAGGTGTGAGCATCTACAAGCACGATCCGAATGGGAAAGTGGCAAGTGCATATAAGTCATTGACAAAGGAGGTGCTTTGCAATGAATAAGACAGGAAGTGCTATGAAGGTAAAGCTTAACAGCTTTGATGATTTATTCGGGATTGAGCAGCCACAGTCAGGAATAGAACAAGTACAGGAAATTGAATTAACAGAACTTCATGGGTTCAAAGAACATCCGTTTAAAGTATTGGATGATGAAAAGATGCAAGAAATGATTGAAAGTATTAGAGAGTATGGAATATTGATGCCGGGTATTGCAAGACCGATGAAAGGCGGCGGTTACGAAATTATCGCCGGACATCGTAGAAAATATGCATGTGAAATGGTTGGACTCTCTACAATGCCGATGTTTATCCGTGATTATACAGATGATGAAGCTACAATTATCATGGTAGATTCTAATATTCAAAGAGAAGATATTCTGCCAAGCGAGAAATCAAAAGCGTACAGAATGAAATACGATGCAATGAAACATCAGGGAAGTAAAGCAGGGGGACTTACACTTGGAGAACTTGGAGAAGCGGCAGGAGAGAGTGCAAAGACTGTTCAGAGATACATATGGATTTCACGCTTGTTAGAAGAGTTGCTTGATATGGTGGATACAAAGAAAATAGGTATAATGCAGGCAGTTGATTTATCATTTTTATCAGAGGATGCACAGCAATGGGTTTTGGCTGTAATACAGGAGACAAATATTATTATTACAACTTTGCAGAGTGCCATGCTTAAGGAAAGCGATAAAAAGGGGGAGCTTACACTTCCGATGGTTCGTATGCTACTTGAAAAAGAGAAAACTGTGGAACGAAAGGTTGTTATAAAAGCAGAGCGTATCAACAGTTATTTCCCTGTAACATATAGCAGGAAAGAAATAGAGAACATTATTTATCAGTTATTGGATAACTGGAAGAACAATCAGTAGAAAGGAGGAGCCGAGAATGAGTGAAATATTACAACTGGGGTATTATTATGGGATTGAAGCGGAGCAGTTCTCATTCTATAGAGTTCCTCGCTTGCTTATCAAGGATGAACGATTTAAGAAATTATCAAGTGATGCAAAACTTTTATATGGTCTGATGCTTGATCGTATGTCCTTATCTATAAAAAATAAATGGTTTGATGATAATAACAGAGCATATATTATATATACTATAAATAGTATTATGGAAGATTTGGGATGTGGAAAGGAAAAGGCGGTTAAAGTTCTTGCAGAGCTGGACAATACTAAGGGAATTGGTTTGGTGGAAAAAGTTCGTAGAGGATTGGGCAAACCGGATATTATATATGTCAAGAATTTTGCTTCGCCGGAAGGAAATGTAGATAAAAAAGAGGCAGTAAATACTGATAAAATCACTGAAGTCGGAAAATCGGACTTTAGGAAGTCGGAAAATCAAACTTCTAGAAGTCAGAAAACAGGACTTCAAGAAGTCGGAAAAACAGACATCAAGAAGTCAGAAAATCAAACCTTTGGAAGTTCGGAAATCGAAACTCAAGAAGTTGGAGAATCGAACCCTAATTATACTAAATATAATAAAACTGATTTAAACTATATTGAGGAGAGTTATATCAATCCTATCATTCAATCCGGGTCAGAGAAGAATGATGTGATAGATGATGTACAGAAATGCATAGAACTGATCAAAGAAAATATCAGTTATAATCATCACATGCAATATGGTAGTTATGGAGAAAAAGAACTCTATGATGAACTGTTTCAAGTAATTTGTGAGGTAGTCTGTGTGAAACGTCCAACAATCAGGGTAGCCGGAGAAGAATATCCATATGAGATTGTGAAATCAAGATTTTTGAAACTGGAAAGCAGTCATTTGGAATATGTGATTGACTGTATGAAGAATACAACCACTAAAAATCACAAATATCAAGGCATATATTATTACAGCACTTTATAATGCAACTACTACAATAAATCATTTTTTTATCAGCAGGAAGTAAATCACGATATGTATGGAGGAGGCTGGTGTAAAAAGGATATTATTTAAGGTAATGCTGTTATTGCTTTTTGATTGTAGTGTAGAATAAAAATACAAGGTATATAAAGAAACTGTGTATCTGCTTTTTTATAACTTCTGGTCATAATGTCCAGAAGTGGGAAGGAAGAAAAAATGATGCAGGTAAGTGAAGATTATAAGGTATGACGACATAATGGTTGCAGTGGGAAAAAGGTATAATAGTTATAATTTATTTAAGAATTGAGAGGTGATTTTGTGTCTAAAATTAATGTTGAAGGATCTGAAATCAGCATTATAGCCATAGATGATAAAGATTATATTTCTTTAACTGATATGGTAAGAAATATTGAAAACGGTTTAGCTTTTAATCGAGAAGTGGCTAAGAAATAAAAATACAATAGAGTTTTTAGGTATTTGGGAGGAAATGTATAATCCTGATTTTAATTCCCTCGAATTCGAGGGAATTAAAAATGAAGCCGGACTGAATCGCTTTGTTTTATCGGTAAAACAGTGGGTAGAAAAAACCAATTCTATAGGTATTGTTGCAAAAGCAGGAAGATACGGAGGAACTTACGCACATAAAGATATTGCTTTTGAGTTTGCTTCTTGGGTATCCCCATACTTTAAGCTGTATTTAATAAAAGAATTTGAACGCTTAAAAGAAGAAGAACAAAAGAAGCTCGGTTGGGATATAAAAAGAAATTTGGCAAAAATCAATTATAGGATTCATACTGATGCTATAAAGAATAATCTTATACCTGAAAAACTGCCAAAGGAAAAAATCAACTTTATTTATGCAAATGAGGCTGATATTTTGAATATGGCTTTGTTTGGAATGACTGCAAAGGAATGGAGAGATGAAAATCCAAATTTAAAGGGAAATATCAGAGATTATGCGGATATATCTCAACTTGTTTGCCTTTCTAATCTCGAAAACCTAAATGCAGTATTTATAAATGAAGGGATGAAACAGTCGGACAGATTGGAAAAATTGAATTCTATTGCAATTGAGCAGATGAAAATATTATCTGAAGCTGAAAGTGTAAAAAAGCTGAAGTAAAATGAATCTTAAAAGAATCCTGTAAAGAGGTAATTAGAGTAAAATCTAACTACCTTTTTTCTTGTAATAGATGAAGGGAGGTAAACTATTGATCAATGAAGAAGTAAACAGACAAGTTATTGCTATAGTAAAAAGTGGAAATATAAAATCTGCCAAAATTATAATAGACCTTATGAAAAAAATGTTAAATATGGCAGCCAAAAAAGGGAAAAGTTTAAAGGAGTTTATAGAAGAAAAAGAAACCTACAACCGTAAAAAGAGTTGGTGAAGAAAGGGAAGGTTGAAACCTTAGAACTAAATGACCTTGATTTTTGAGAGCTTAAAAAGAGAGCTAAATAAAAACGGAGTAAAATTCAGTATAAAAAAAGATCTTACTACGGGAAATAATATCATCTTCTTTCAGGCAAAGGATGAAAAGGTTATGGAGCAGGCGTTTAAGGAAGCAGTAGAAAAATTTGCCGGAAAGAATAAGAAAAGAGAATCGGTAATGGTCAAACTAAATCAATTCAAAGAAAAAGGTAAAAAAACGCACCTAAGAAAGATAAAAATCAAAGAAAAGCTTAAAGAACAGAGTTTGTAGAAGGAGGGGTAAATACGAAGATATTAGAAGCAATACTGAAAGATATAAAAAAATATATTTCATATAAGAGATAAGAAAAAAAGTTTGTAATTCAAAAACTTACCTTATCTCTTTTTATTTTATCCGGGAAACATCCTATCAGCTCATGTTAGAAGTTATATAGGTGGAGATATTTTGGATAAGATTTTTAAGGCGATTTTAGAAATTGGCAAAATAAGTTTTATTCCAAGTATTCATTTAATAGATATAATGGTGGGAATAATAGTAGCAGCCCTAATCAAAGTAATTGTCTATACCAAAGGAAAAAATGCCAAGAAGTTTAGGCAAGGTAAAGAGTATGGATCAGCAAGATGGGGGAACTCAAAAGATATAGAGCCGTATGTAGATGAGAAGTTTGAAAACAACATACTTTTAACTGATACGGAAAGACTTACCATGAATGGTAGACCTAAAAATCCTAAATATGCAAGGAATAAAAATATACTTGTGGTGGGAGGCTCAGGAAGCGGAAAGACCAGATTTTTTTTAAAGCCCAATCTTATGCAAATGCACTCATCCTATGTTGTAACAGATCCTAAGGGTACTGTTCTTGTAGAGTGTGGAAAGATGCTTGAGAAAAACGGATATGATATTAAAGTGCTAAATACTATAAATTTCAAAAAATCCATGCACTACAATCCATTTGCATATCTAAGAAGTGAGAAAGATATTCTAAAGCTTGTACAAACCATTATAGCTAATACGAAAGGCGAAGGAGAAAAATCCAGTGAGGATTTTTGGGTGAAAGCAGAACGCCTTTATTACACCGCACTAATTGGATATCTTTACTATGAAGCACCGGAGGAAGAGCAAAACTTTGAAACACTTCTTGCTTTTATTGATGCCAGTGAGGTAAGAGAAGAAGATGAAAACTTTAAAAATGCAGTTGACTATATCTTTGATGCACTGGAAAAAGAAAAACCGAATCACTTTGCGGTAAAGCAATACCGTAAATACAAGCTTGCTGCAGGAAAAACTGCAAAGAGCATATTGATTTCTTGCGGTGCAAGACTTGCTCCCTTTGATATTGAGGAGCTTAAAAACCTTATGGAGTATGATGAGATGGGCTTAGATACTATAGGAGATAAGAAAACAGCCCTATTTATTATTATTTCAGACACAGATGATACATTTAACTTTGTAGTGGCAATGATGTATACTCAGCTATTTAATTTACTTTGTGATAAGGCGGATGATGTCTATGGCGGCAGACTTCCCGTTCATGTAAGGTGTTTATTGGATGAGTTCAGTAACATCGGTCAGATTCCAAAGTTTGAAAAGTTAATTGCAACCATTCGTTCAAGAGAAATATCTGCAAGCATAATCCTTCAGGCAAAAATCACAACTTAAAAGCTATATATAAAGATAATGCCGATACGATTACAGGCAATTGTGATAGTGAATTATTTTTGGGTGGAAAGGAAGGAACAACCATAAAGGAGTTGTCAGAGAACTTAGGAAAAGAAACCATAGACCTGTATAACACATCGGAAACAAGGTCAAATCAAAAATCTTTCGGACTGAACTATCAAAAACTTGGAAAAGAACTTATGAGCAGGGATGAACTTAAAGTGATGGATGGTGGGAAGTGCATACTGGAGATAAGAGGAGCAAGACCTTTTTATTCAGATAAGTTCGATATTACAAAGCATAAAAAAATTATAAGCTGCTTTCAGACTACAACAAGAAAAAAATGCCTTTGATATAGAAAAAAATATTTAAAAAAAGAAGAGATAAGGTCAATTTAAAAAGAAGAAATGAGGGTAAAAGGTGGTGGAGGTTGATAGGTAAACTCGGGATAACTTTAGTTCAAAAATGAGCAGAAGCTAATATCAAACCGAATTTTTTTGAAAGAATTAGTAAATGGATGAATGAGAAAAAGATAGAAATGAGAATTAAAAAAAGCAGGGAAGAGGTTGGGCAAAGTAAAGAATTAAGATAAATCAAATCTTAGTTTTTTTGTTGAAGAAAAGGAGAAATAGTTAAGTGAAAGCAAGGGTAGAAGCCCTCCGACTTCAGTTCAAAATGAGCAGAAGTCGGAATGAAAAGCGATAAAATTAAATATAAAAAAAATATAGACAAGACTATGACAAATTTAAAAGAAGTTGTGGTCTTTTTTTGATTAAATCAAATAGAAAATGGAGAAATTATATGCAAAAAGAAATGCTTAACATCAACGGAAATCTGATTAATGAAGTAGAGATAAAAGTTATTAAGGGTAAGGACGGCGAAGTTAAAGCTGCTAATTTTACCCTCTTTAGAAAGATGGGAAATGTAGGAGAAAAAAAGAAGGAATACATAAATTGTAATGTTTACGGTGAAAAAGCCGAGCTTACGAAGGACTTTGAAAAAAGGGGATTTTATTCATGTTTTTCGGCTATTTTAAAGAGGTTAAAAAAAGGAAGATAAAAGTTATAGAAACTTTATTGTAAAAACATCTTAACAAGGCAGATAAGACAGTAAATGAGGAGGAAGAATAATGGCATTTTTTTACACAGGCGGTAGATGTATTAAAGATTTTTGGTAACAGCAATAGGGGCAGGACTTTGGAGCATGGGGAGTCATAAACCCTGCTTGAAGGTTATGGAAATGACAACCCCGGAGCGAAATCACAGGGAATAAAAGCAGCTTATGGCAGGGGAGGAATAGTTTTAATAGGGCTAAAAACTAATTCCGCTACTTGCCACTGTACTTAATTAATATGTTGGATTTATTTGGAAAAAAATAGATGAGTTTTTTTCAAGAATATCATGATTGATGTAATTAAGGATAATCTATCGGCAATGCTTTTAGATATTAATGAGAAAGTGGGAACAGTTGCCGGAGAGGTTAGAAAACTCCGAGTTCATGGAACTCGGAGGTATTTGCCTTCATAAAATCAATCAATGAAAATGTTGTTTTACCCATAGCAGTAATAATCCTTACAGCAATCTGTTGTATTGAATTAATTCAAGTGGTAATGCAAAAAAACTCCATGCATGATACGGATACCTTTGAGTTTTTCAAATACATCATAAAGATGTGGATAGCTGTATGGCTTGTATCCCACGCTTTTGAGTTTTTCCATGGCGGTCTTTGATGTTGCACAGGAAATGGTAGGAAAGGCAGCCGGGGTTGTGGGAAGTAGTGCGAATATTGCACCGGGAGATTTTGATGCTATGGTTGATGCCCTAAAAGAGAAAAGTGTTGGAACACTCATCGGAATTTCACTTGAGACAGGACTTGTTAAAATCTCTTTAACAATACTTTCTGTTTTAATTACAGTAATCTTATACGGAAGAATGATTGAAATTTATATTTACTGTTCCGTAGCCGCTATCCCTTTTTGCCACAATGGGAAATAAGGAATGGAGCAGTATAGGAACAAATTATATAAAAAGTTTGTTTGCACTTGGACTTCAAGGACTGTTTATTTTTAATCTTTTTCGGGATCTATGCGGTACTTGTAAAAACCGTAAACTTTACGGATATTCATGTAAGTATTTTAAAGGTGCTGGCATACGGACTGATACTTGGGGTAATGATGATGAAATCGGGAAGTATCGCAAAGGCTATTCTTAACAGTCATTAGATGACTTTTGTTCAAAATGAGCAAAAGTGAAATGTCAAACAATGAGATCAAAACAGTGGGTTTAAGTAAAAAAATATAAGTACCGGGAGGTGGCAATGAAAAATATTAAATAAAAAAATGAGAATAATATCAGGAGCAGGAGTAATGCTTTTTATAGGGTTGTTGCTTGGAAAGATCGTAAGCAGGAAAAAGCAGGATATATCAGTACCTTTAGATAAAGATTTTGACTTTGTAAAAATAAAAAATGATGAAAATATCCTATGTAAAGCTGATTTTGAACTTGCAGAAGAATTAGATAAGGTAAAAGAGGAAATTATCTCAATTTGGGAACATATAGAAGCACTTTCAAATAGCGAAGAACAGAGGGAGGAAAGAGCATGGCATATGTAAAAGTACCAAAGGATCTTAGCAAAGTAAAAACAAAGGTAGCCCTTAACCTTACTAAAAGACAGTTGATCGGCTTTAGTATAGCAGGATTATTAGGTTTTCCTGTTTATCTGTTATGTAAAAACTTTTTAAGTACGGATATTTCAATGATACTGATGAGTATAGTTGTATTACCGATTTTGTTTGCAACGCTTTATGAAAAAGATAACCTGCCATTTGAAAAGCATTTGGCATATATAGTAAGGTTTCATAAGGCTGAAAAGATAAGGGTATATAAGATAAAAAGCATTTATAACACTGATAAGAAAGACAAAATAAAAGAGAAAATAACTATAAATAAGTCCGGCTTAAAGAGTAATGGGAGGAGAAGAATTGAATAAGGAGAAGAAGAAAAAACAAGAGCAAAGAGTACAAAGGGATGAAATGGAGCTTAGGAAAAACAGTAAGGAATTATCCGAGTTAAAAAAGTTAAGCAGGAAGAATACAGGCAATAAAAAAGACGGGAAATCATTCATAAAAAAGGGATGGTTTCCATTTCTGATAAAGTCTAAGAAAAAGGAAACGGTACAGGATACAATTCCCTATAAAAGAATGTTAAAGGACGGGATATGTCAGGTTGAAAAGGATAAATACAATAAAACTATTCGCTTTTTTGATATTAATTATAGGCTTATGGAAGAAGAGGATCAGGAGGGTATATTTGCCGATTTTTCTTCCTTTCTTAATTTCTTTGATTCAAGTGTGGAAGTGGAGTTTAACTATATTAACAGTATAGGTGAGAATGAAGAAAGAAAAGAGCTTATTAATATCAAAGAAACCAAGGATGATTTTAATGAAATAAGAAATGAATACAGACAAATGCTCCTAAATCAAAGTAGCAAGGGAAACAACGGACTGTCAAAAAATATGTATTTAACCTTTACCATAGAAGCTGAGGATTTAAAGCAGGCAAAAAGCAGACTGGAGAGAATAGAGTCGGATATATTAAATAACTTTAGGCAGATGGGTGTAAAGGGCTATGTACTTGACGGAGAAGAAAGGTTAAAAGTCATTCACGATATATTAAATACTGAGGAAAGGTTTATTTTTAACTTTGAAGATTTGAAATACAGCGGACTTACAACAAAGGAATATATTGTACCGACTTCCTTTGATTTTTTTCAAAAGCCTACCTATTTTTAAGACTGGAGAAGTATTTGCAGAGGTAAACTTTCTACAGATTTTAGCATCGGATATAAAGGATGAAATGCTTTCAGAATTTTTAGAGGTGGAAGAAAATATGATCGTTACCTTTCATATCAAAGCTGTTGACAGAATGGAAGCGATTAAAAATATAAAAAGAAAAATAACCGACCTTGATAAGATGAAACTTGAGGAAAATAAAAAAGCAATCAGAGCAGGATATGATATAGATATCCTGCCAAGTGATCTTGTAACTTATGGTGCGGAGGCAAAGAACTTACTTTCTGAACTTCAAAATCATGATGAAAAGATGTTTTTAGTAACGATCCTTATTATGAGTACAGGTAAAAGTAGGACTAAGCTTGAGAATACCGTATTTACACTAAAATCCATTGCAAACAGGCACAACTGTAACCTTAAAAACTTAAACTATAGGCAGGAACAGGGGCTTGTTGCAAGTCTTCCACTTGGAATAAATGAGGTGGAAATAGAAAGAGGACTTACCACAAGTTCGGTGGCTATATTTATTCCCTTTACAACGGAGGAACTCTTTATTAAGGGTGAAAGTTTGTATTACGGCTTAAATGCTTTAAGTAGAAATATCATTATGGCTGACAGAAAGAAACTTAAAAATCCGAACGGGTTGATACTTGGAACACCGGGTAGCGGAAAATCTTTTGCGGCAAAGAGAGAGATTACCAATGCCTTCTTGATTACGGATGATGATATTATTATTGCAGATCCTGAGGCTGAATATTCTTCGCTTGTTAATGCCTTAAAAGGTCAGGTTATTAAAATATCACCGATTTCAAAAGACTATATAAATCCCCTTGATATCAACACCGACTATGCGGATGAAGATAATCCGTTGTCATTAAAATCTGATTTTATACTTTCCCTTTTTGAACTTGTAGTTGGAGAGAAAAAACTTAGTGCTGAAGAAATCTCAGTTATTGATAGATGCTTGCCAATTCTTTATAAAGCCTATTTTGAAAACCCTATACCTGAAAATATGCCAATACTTGAAGATTTATATAATCTTCTTATAAAACAGGAGGAGAAAATAGGAAAGAAACTTGCGGTAGAGATGGAGATCTATGTAAAGGGAAGCCTTAATGTATTTAATCACAGAACGAACGTAGACACAAACAACAGGGTGGTTTGCTATGACATTAAAGAACTTGGAAAACAACTTAAAAAAATAGGAATGTTAATAATACAAGATCAGGTTTGGAACAGAGTAACAATAAATAGGGCAAGTAAAAAGTCAACAAGATATTTCGTTGATGAATTTCACCTTCTTTTAAAAGAACCGCAAACAGCCAACTATTCTATAGAGATTTGGAAAAGATTCAGAAAATGGGGAGGTATGCCGACAGGCTTAACACAAAATATCAAAGATCTTCTTGCAAGTCCGGAGATTGAAAATATCTTTGATAATACCGACTTTATTCTGATGCTTAATCAGGCGGGAACGGATAGAGATACACTGGCTAAGAAGCTTAATATTTCAAAGCACCAGCTTTCCTATGTAACAAACAGTAATGAGGGAGAAGGTTTAATCTTTTATGGAAATACCATTGTCCCCTTTATAGATCAGTTCCCTAAAAATACAAAACTGTATTCATTGATTACTACAAAATTAAGTGAGACAGGAAAAGATAAAAAGTGATGAAGTAATGAGAGAGAGTCAAGGTAAACTAAGAATATTTAGAAGTGGCTAATAAAGATTGAAAGTGAGGTGAAAAAAACTTGATAAAGAAAAAAAGAATATAAGGTATAAAAACAGTAGAGAAAAGCCGTTAAATCAAGAGATACAGCCTTTTTCCATCTAAAAAAATCAAATAGGTTATAAAAAAAGAAGATGTTCAAAAATCAGAATGTTCTTATTAAAGATAATATGCCGACTGAAGTAAAGACATCTTCATCTAAGAAAAACATTTATAAATCATCCGAATAGGGAGAATAAATATAAGGACTTGAATAAAGGTAGTGATTCTTATGAGATACCGGGTAAGGGAAATATAAGTCAAAATAAATCTTTTCTTGAGCCAAAAAAGGATAAAAAGGTCAGGCAAAGGCAGATAGGCATATTTCATCAGAAAGAAAAAGAAACCTATGAAGATTTATCAAAAGATATGGATAAAAACATAGCTTCTAATCGGTATGATAGTGGCTTTAGGAATAATAAAGCTTTACAAAAGGCATTAGCCAAGGAGCAAAGGTATAAAGAAAATGCTGCAACCATACCAATTGATAAGTCTAAAAATAAGATAAGAGCAAATAGGAAACGATATAAGAAAATCTTAAAAGAAAACCATGAGAAAGAAGATTTAAGCTTAAAAGATCGTCCAAAGAAGTATTTTAAAAGTAACTTTGAAGATGAAGAATTTATAAGGACTAAGAATAAGAAAAATCCTCTAAACACAAAGGATGGAGTAAAAAGAAAAAAACGATAATAAAGGAGAAATACCGGATAGTTCAAAACCCTAAGCCTAAAGAATATTCAAAAAAACTAATAATAAATTTAGAAAACAGGAAAAGAAGATTTTTAAAAGCTTCAGCATAAAAAAAGCAAAGCATTGAAAAGAAACTCAAATATAATAGCAAGGACAGCATATCTTCTAAAAAGTGCAATAGTTGCGGTAGGAGCGGTAAATGGGTATCTTGAAAGTGGACAAGAGGATAATGCCGGTGTCAGTGCTACCCATAAGACAACAGATGGCATAGAAAGCCTTGCAAGAAAAGCCCACAATCATGGAAAAGGTAGGGGATTAAAAAGACAAAAAAGGATAGTAAGGATTGAAAAAGATATTGAAAAAAACAAGAAAAAAAGTTGTTTTTTTAAGAAAAAAATATGGAAGAATTTAAGAAAAGTAATGAGTATCAAAAATACTTCAAGGTTAAGACAGTTTTTTTAAAAGGAGGCAGTATAAAAAAAGCAACTTCAAAAAGAAATACAAAGAAAGGATAAAGAATGGGCTTAAAAAATCCTTAGCAAAGGGAAGCAAAAAGTTTGCAGAATTTATAAAAGAAAGAAGTAAAAAGATAATGTTCCTAATACTTTTGGTGGTAGGAACATTTTTTATGCTCTTTCAGGCAGGAAGCATGGTGATGAATATAGGAACAGGAACAATCAGTGATACCGTTTCTACAACTTATCTTTCCTCAGAAGAGACCTTAAGGAATATCAATCAGGAATTTTCTTCTTTAGAACAGGGACTGCAAGAGGAAATGGAAAGCGTAGAAGAAACCAATCCAGGATATGATGAATATATAATAAACGGAAAAGAAAAAATCGGTCATAATGTCCATGAGTTGCTATCTTATATTACATCTCGATATGGTGTGGTAAAGGAAGTATCTGAAATAGCCGGGGAAATACAACAGTTGTTTAATCAAATGTATACATTGAGCTATGATGAAGAAATTGAAATCAGATATAAAACCGTTACATCAAGCTATACAGATGAAGCGGGGAATGAGCAGACAGAAAGCCATGAAGAAGCTTATGAATATAAAAAACTCATTGTAAACTTAGAAAAAAGAGAAATGGACGATATCATCAGAGAAGTATTTAATTCCTATCCCAACAATTTAGCCCACTATGAAGCACTGCTTTCAAGTAAAGGCAATATGGAGCTTGTTTTTGGAAGTGATAACGGGGATCTATCGGAGATTATAAACAATCCCGACTTTTCAAATCCGGGAATCGCCTTTGATGATGTAACGGTTAAGGCATTGTTTAACGAAGCGGAGAAACATATAGGTAAAAAATATGTATTTGGAGCAAACGGACCGAATAACTTTGATTGTTCGTCCTTTGTATGCTGGAGTTTTTCACATTCAGGAGTTAAAAAAATATGCCAAGAACCACTGCTTGGGGATTTATAAAACTTATTGTAATCCTATATCTCCAAGTGAAGCAAAGGCGGGAGATATTATCTTCTTTAAAAACACTTATAACAGCAAGAGTCCGATATCCCATGTAGGTATCTATGCAGGAAACGGAATGATGATACATGCAGGCAATCCTATTCGCTTTGTAAGTATCAATACACCTTACTGGATAGAACATTTCTATGGTTTCGGTAGAGTTAAATAGCAGGAGGAAGAAGTTGAATAAAAAGTATCAAAAGAATATCGAAAATCAAAAAGCGATAGAAGAAAAAATAGAAGAACTTAGGCTGAGGCAGGAAATACTTAAAGAAGAGCAGGAGGAAATGGAGCAGGTCGAGGTTCTAAAAGAATATAGGAGCATTGATATTTCACTTGATGAGTTTTTAGAAATGATGAGAAATTACAAAAAGGAAAGACAAAGTGAAAAGAAAATGAAAGAGGCGGAAAATTCTAAAGAAGTAGAGGAAAATAGAGAAAAAACCATGGAGGATAAGAATGAAGGAAATGAAATCTAAAAAGAACAGGGTAGAAAGACTGGTAGGAGTTATTTGCCTACTTTTGATGTTTATTATAGGGAATATTTACCCTACATATGTTTTTGCACAGGTTAATGAAAGTGAAATAGAAAGTGAGGAGACTCAGGAAACAGCAAGTAAAGATAATAAAGAAGAAAGAGAAGTACGCTTTCCGAATAAACTGGAGGCAAAAGAGCCGCCAAGTGATAATCAAGGCGGGGGCAACCAAAGTGATAGCATAAATAAAGGTATTCCTACATCAGAAGGTAGTGCAAAGGCGGAACTTATAGAAAATGTAAATAATGCCAATCAGGACTATCCTATTCATCATGGAGAAAGTACGGGGGATGAAAGTGGCAAATATTTTGCCGATGCCAGACAGTTCATTACATTTAAAACAAAGTCCGGAAAGACCTTTCATCTAATTATTAATTATGATGAAGAAGGGCAAAATGTCATGCTGCTTACAGAAGTAAGTGAAGATGATTTACTAAATATGGTTGAAGCAAAAGAAAAACCTAAAGATGAAGTAAAAAAGATAGAAGAGGGACCACTACCAACAGAAGCAACAAAAGAAGAACCGGTAAAGGAAGAGCCTAAAAAGAAGGAAGAAAGTAAAGGAGCAGGTCTTTATATATTTTTAGGATTGCTTGTCATGGCAGTTGTCGGAGCAGGATATTATTTTAAGATTTATAAGAAAAAGCAGGAAGAAAGTGAGGATGAGGAAGACTATAATGAGCTTGAGGATGATTATGAAAGCGAGGATAATGTAGAGGTTCCAGAAGAAGCACCGGAGGAAGAGGAACAGAAGGAAGTGGATGATATGGCAATAGATGCCTATGAGGAGGATGATGATGAGTAAAAAAGGATAAATAATATGGTGTCTTTTTTATTCATATATAGTATGATGTATATGGATAGAGATATATAAAGTGGGTGGGTTAATATGTGGCTTGTATTTGATACAAGTATTCAACAAATTTGAATTGAATTTAACAAAAACGTATATTTATGAGGTAATGTTAAATAAGTAAGTTTATAAGAAATAAATTAGAATTGACCGAACTGAAAGAGAGGGATGCTTCTTGCCAAAAGAACAAGAAACTGAGAACTTAGATATAGTTAAAAAATTGGTAGGTAGGAGGTATTATGCAAAATTCATATCTAAAGGTGTTTGATAGTATATTCTTTGATGTAGAAAAGCATGATGAGGTTAAAAAAATTATTGAACAGGCAAGCTATGTATTGGATTTAGTTATTACTAAATTTGGAGAAGTAGAAAATGAAATGACAATAGGAACGTCAAGAATAGATGATTTTTGTTGATACTGTTATTATTTTTATTTATAAGAAAAAAATTATGGAACAACTGGATTCAATCAATGTTTTTATATTCTGTAAGTCTATTTGAACCAGCACAGATTATACTACGATCTCTGATTGAGAACATAGTTGGGCTAAAATTTATATTAAAAGAGGATACGAAAAAACGAGCAGCTGCATATTATTTAGAACATCATTACCAAGAATTAGATAAAAGTGAACTCTATTTTAATGTAGAATCTGAATATGGAAAAACTAATTATCGATCAAAAAGGAAAAAGAGGAGTTTGATAAGGATTGTAAAAAAAACTAGAAAAAGAAAAAGGCAAGCATTAGAACGATTGATAAAAAGAAAAACGATTTTTCAAGAAACAGATACTGCTAGAAAAAAGAAATTAGAAGCGAAAAAGAAGAAAAGTAGAAAAAAGAAAAAAGTATATATTCAGTGGTACGAAGTATGCAGCGATATAACAAGTCTCTATGGTTTGATGAAAGAAACGGGTTATGAAAAATATTATGACTCAATTTATGGAGGATTATCATTTGAATCACATGGTTTGAATGTAACAATGGGTATGAATGTAAATGAAGAGGGGTATTCATTGAAATTTATTCGTAACCCTGAAGGTGGATCAACCACGTTTAGTCTTGCATGCAGTTTTTCCATTGGTGTGTTGCATAAGATATACCAATATTTGGAAGACGGAAAAAGTGAAATAGAAGAGTTTAAAGTCTTTTTTGAAGAATTCGTAAAGAAACGTGATATAGCAATTTATAATCTTGATATGATACGGAGGGCTTCTGGCAGTGGTTCCTAATAATTGAATTCTTAATAGTGAATAGATTATGCTTATCGGTTATGAACAATAACACAAATTCCAGTTTATGAAGCTTATATGAAATAACCCCAAAAACTCTGCAAGAAAAATCTGAAGATAGAAATTCAATCAAAAGCCGTAAATAGGCAATAATATAAAAATTAAATACCAAAAACCAAAAGGCAATCAGATAACTTCCGGTTGCCTTTTTTTATGCAAAAAAAGGAGGAATTATAAATGAATTTAGTGATATGTGAAAAGCCAAGTGTTGCAATGAGTATCGCCAAGGTAATCGGTGCAACCGGCAGGCAGAACGGATACTATGAAGGAGATGGATATATTGTAAGTTGGTGTGTGGGGCATTTGATACAGATGGCAAGTCCTTCAGCTTATGATGAAAAGTATTCCAAGTGGAAATTGGAGGATCTACCTATTATCCCTAAACAGTATAAGTACGAAGTTGTAAAGGCAACCAGGGGTCAGTTTAATACTCTTAAAAAGCTGATGAACTCTAAAGAGGTTGAAACGGTTATTAATGCATGTGATGCGGGGCGTGAGGGAGAGTTAATTTTTAGGCTTGTGTATGAGCAGGTAAGTTGTAAGAAGAGTATTAAAAGACTTTGGATCTCATCAATGGAAGATGTAGCAATAAAAGAAGGCTTTAATCAGTTAAAAGAGGGAAAAGAGTATGAAGCTCTATATCAATCAGCCCTTGCCAGAAGCAAAGCGGATTGGATTGTAGGTATGAACATGAGCAGGCTGTACTCCCTTATTTATAATCAAAATTATTCTGTTGGAAGAGTACAGACACCGACACTTTTTATGATTGTAGAAAGAGATGATGAAATAACGGCTTTTAAGAAAGAAAAATATTATACAGGCGAGCTTTATTGTACAGGCTTTACTCTTTCAACAGACAGGATCGACAGCCTTGAGATTGTAGAAGATTTAGTAAATGTGGTAGGAAATACAATCACAGTAAGAAATGTGGAGAAAAAGGAAAAGCTTACAAAGACTGACTTGCCGTTTGATTTAACAACACTTCAAAGAGAATGTAACAAGTACTTCGGATACAGTGCAAAACAGACACTTGACTATGCACAAAGCCTTTATGAAAAGAAAATGATTACATATCCGAGGACGGACAGCCGATATCTTTCGGAAGATATGATTATAAATACAGTAAATAACATACTTGGAAAAAATGACTTTGATACAGAAAGAATTAAAGTTATTTTTAACTCAGCTAAGGTAACGGATCACCATGCAATCATACCTACAGTAAGTTCTTTAGAAGAAGATATGTCCACAATTCCTGAAAGCGAAAGAAAAATATATAACCTTATCTTAAATAAACTCCATGCAAGTGTAGGCTATCCCTTAATTGAAAACATAACAAAGATTGTTGCGGTATATGAAAGTCAGGGTGATGTATTTGAATTTAAGGCAAGCGGTAAGGTCATTACAGATGAAGGTTTTACAAAATATCTTAAACAGTACGGTTCAAAGAAAAAAATGAAGATGTTGTATTACCTGATATAAAACGTGGGAGATGTACTGAAAATCAAGGATAAAGAGATAAAAGAAAAAAATATACGACACCACCCAAAGCATTTTTACAGAGGATACTTTACTTAAAAGCCATGGAAACGGCAGGTAATGATACACTACAAAAAGGGGAGTTGAGGTTGAGCGAAGGGGACTTGGAACACCGGCAACAAGAGCAGGCATTATAGAAAAATCTGATTTCCAAAGATTTTTATAAAAAGAGATAAGAAAAAAATCTTATTGCAACGGAAAAAAAGGAAAAAGCTCTTATAGAAATCGTGGAGGATAACTTTAAGTCGGCTAAAACAACAGCCAAGTGGGAAATTAAACTATCTGACATAGCACTGGGCAAATCGTCAAATGAAGCGTTTTTATCGGGTATTGAAACCGAGATAAAAAGAAACTATTGCCAAGTATCAGGGAAGATAATATATGTTTGATACATTGATGAAACTTTGATAAAGGACAGAGAGGTCTTGGATTTTTTTATGCCACATATAAAAGAGCAACAAAGGAGCTTTTTAATAAGAGAAAATTTTCAGAGAAACAATAAAATAGTATAAAAAAACAATAAAGAACAGAAGTTTAAGGAGGACGAAATGAACGATAATAAAAAAACATTCAAAGACAGGAAGAACAGACAAAAGGAAGTTATAAATGAGATCAAAAAAAGAATATACAAAAAAACAGCCGACTTTTTAGAAGATAATACGGATACGCAGCTTAAAATTGCTGGGGAGCTTAAAGAAGAGCTAAAAAAATAATGACTTTGACATAAATATTGAAGAGTTAAAGGCTTTTAAAAGCTGAAATTACAGGTCTTAAAGGCGGAGATCAAAAAAAGGCTTAATGAAATGGATAATATAAGCCTTAGCTCACTTATAGTTAAGGATATTAAGACGGTAGGAAACTCCCTTATTAAGCTTCAGGAAAAGGCGGTAGGAAGTATTAAAAATCTTTATGACAGTATGAAACATCAGCTACCTATAACCTTACAAAAGGCACAGGAAAAGTTTGTTGAGATGAAAAATAGGAATTGTAAAGGGACTTGTAAACTCAATGCAAAGTTTTTATAAAAGAGCAGCAAAAAGAAGCTTAATAGCTGTCTTGAAAAAAACTTGATACCTTATCTAAAGAGATACAAAAGGATGAGGAAAAAAATTAAATAAGGGAAATAAGGAAGAGATTAAGCAGACGGATAATGAAAAATAAAGACATTAAGTCAAGTGAAAAAAACAGCTGTGAGAAATGGAGTTGAAAGGCAAGGTACAAACATTCAAAAAAAGCAATGAGAAAAAAAGCCCAAAAAGTATGGAAAGAAAAACCTTCAGTATTAAAAAAACACTTAAAGAAAATCAGCAAAAAGATTAGACTTGAAGAAAATGGGAAAGGAGAAAAAAATAGTAAAAAAAGGATAAGGGAATGGAAATATAATGAAAGAAGCCGACCTTATCAAATATAAAAAAATATTCCTGATGAATTAAAAGCGAGAGAAAAGATGGTGTCTTTATAAAAATCATTGTAAGAGATGGAAAAACACAAAAAAATGCCTATTATGCCAAACGGAAAACCTGCCAAGTCAAATGATAGAAAAAAACTTGGCACAGTTTTGATGATTGCCTGAATGCTTTATGTAAAAAAATCATAGCTAGGTTTGGGATTTTTTTCCTAGGAGACGGGTATATAGGAATTGATATAGATAAGGTAAGTGATGAGATAATGGAATACAGTATGGACTTTAAATGCTGCTTCAATGACAGCTAACTTTTTAAGAGGGATTTCCACCCTATGCGGAAATCTCTCCGTCAAAAAAAAAGGACTGCATTTTATAGGAAAAGGGTAAAGTACCGGGGAAAGGAAGCGATATAAAAAAACCTTGAAATTTATGACAGGGACAGATTTTTTTACAATAACCGGGAATATATTAAAGGATAAAGACAGAAGGGAAAATAGTAAATATCAATCAGGAATTATTGCCGCTTTATCAAAAACATATATGCCGAGGATAGACTTTCGGGAGAATGCAAAGTCAGTAGGATTAATCTAAGTCCAAGCAGTTTGGCTGATAAAAAAACAGATTTTTCACAAAGATGATATTCTAAACATACTTTTTTAATAGAGTATACTTTAACTATAGCGGAGAAGATCTAAGACAGATATATAACGGGAATTATCAAAAACTATTTTTAACAGCCAATCTGAGGCTGATTTTTTTATGCTTGGGAGGCTGCTTTACTACACCGCAGATGTGGAAAGAGTCAATCAGCCTTATGGAAAGAAGCGGGACTTAAAAAGAAACAAGTGGTATAAAAAGGCGAGGAAGTAAGGACTATATACACTATATTGCAGACAGGGCAATGAACGGCATAAGCAAGTTTTATGATTGGAATAAAGAAAAGGCTGATATTACAAATAATGTAAAACAAGAAGAGACTGAAAATAAGAAGAAGGAGGAAAGATGCCAAGATATTCAACTGAAAAAAATCAGTGATATTTTTATCCCACTCGTTAGAGGAAATCAGAAGGGATGTAGAGTGCCTACAAAGATTTTTCTAAAGACAATGGGAAACAACTATAAATACTCATATATGCACCAGTTAAGTATTTACAGTACCTACAAGAGAGCAACTGCCTGTGCGGAGTATGATTTTTGGAAAAAAAGCTTGGAAGAAGTGTAAAAAAAGAGGAGAAAAAGGGAATACCGATTCTTGATTTAAGCATGAGACTACCAAAAGGTAAAAGTATGTATTTGATGTCAGTCAAACAGTCAGTATAGGAAATAAGATCAATGAAGTAAAAACTGTGGAAATATGAACCTGAGAAAGCATACTTTGGCTATTGATTCGCTGATTGACAACTTTAAAGAAATAAACAGCAGGCTGCTTTTTTTCACAGGAAGAAAAGATAAATGCTCTTATAGATTTATATGTTAGGAAAAGGATATATACCATCTTTGATATGCTGACGGATGATACAGCTTAAAGAGTTATACCAAAGTAGAACTGATACAATTTATCAGAGAATCTATAAAGGTTTCACTGGCACAAAGAATGGATATAGGTATTCCTGTTGATGAGGGACAAAACTGAAAAACAGTATCGGGTATTAAGAATGGACAGGATATTGATAGCATCCTTGGAGAAATATCTTTAATTTCTAAAGAAATGCTTATAGCTATCGGAAGAGAAATAGAGAGAATAGGTGATAGAGAAAAAAACTTAAAGAAATAGAGATAAAAGGAGCAGACAAAGACAGACAAGGAGCGTTATAATAATACTGTAAACGAAACCGTTAAAAGTACTGATACAATAAATAATGAAAGAAAAATAAAGGAGGCTTGGATGATGAGAGAAACAGTAATACTGGCGGACAGGGAATACCTTTTGGAGGAAGAAATCTACATCCCCGGTAATCAAGGAGAACTATGTTCGAGAAACAGGGGGAACCTACAGTTTGGAGAAGATGGAAGATGGAGAGGAAGTTTTGATACCGAATATCAAGATGCCAAAGATAATAGATCAAAGCAGGCTGAACAGATTTGGCAGGGAGAGACTCAAAATTCCTGAAAGGAGAAACAGGGAGAATCAGTATCAGAGCATGTATTACAGAGGGACATTGATGGAGCATCTTCTAAATATAGAGGAACAGGCACAGGAGTTTTTGGAGAAGGAAGAGCCGAAAAATGATGGAGATCTGGGGATGACAAACGAACTGAAAGTCGGAGGATTTTTCTGAAATATACGGGACTGAAGAAAAAAATCTCGATATGACACTGACAAGGATAGTACTGGAACAGATAGTCTGGGCATAGATAGAAAAGATTCACAATCAAAATAGCAGAGATATTGAAAGGGAAGTCGATAAGACTTCTTTTCTTTTTGCCCGAGAATGAAAGCGGTCAGGTAAGATTTAACTTGCCACTACAGCAAAAAAAGAAATAGATACGGTTTTAATTTATGGAGGAAATGAAGAGAATTTAAGATTAAAGGTTTTAGCTGAGTATTCTAAAGGAAAAGGTGTAGAAGAATTAGCTGATTTCCTTCAAAGCAGCTTTAGAGGTGGAAACGGTTATGAAGTGGATGGAAACAAGGTTTGTGCATGGTATGATAAAGAAGGAATCTACTTATCCAATGATATTTCATCAAAAGAAAAATCCGATGCAGATTTTTATCATGGTCTGATGCGTCAAAGCGTATAGGAGAACTTATTGAAAGCAGTGAATATGCAACCAATGTAGAGGTGGCGGAAGCCTTTTTCCTATGAAAGAAAAGAACTTGCCGAAAAAGCTGTGGTACTTAAAAAGAGATTTTGCAGATGATTTAAAAAAAGAATACCTACAGGTTCTCGATCGAACAGAAAAACAAGGATTTCCTGATGAAACCGAAGAACTTTACAGAAAAAGCTTAGAAGTCCCTGAATTTAGAAATAAACTTAGAGAAGAATATAGCATATTTTTTTACAGGACTATATGGAAAAATAAGGGGATATTAAGATTTCATTTTTCATAAGCCGGATGAGATTTTTACAAAGGTTAAAATGATTTGGAGATACCAAGGAAGGAACTTTAGTTCCGGTCTTATGGAATTACCGAGAGATAAAAAGAATTTATCACAGAAGATGAGATAGATGAAAATTTAAGACGGGGAAGCGGTATTTCAGGGGGTGAAAAACGGATTGCCGATTTTTTTAGAGAAAATCATACACTTTCAGAGCAAGTGGAATTTTTAAAAAATGAGTACGGCACAGGTGGAAGAACTCATGCTTTTATCAGGAAATATGGGAAGCAGTGAATGGCATGATGCTAAGGGAATTGGGCTTAAAAAGGGAAACTCTCCGGAATTTATGCTTAGCTGGAGTCAAGTGGCAGTAAGGATTAAAGACTTAATAAAGAATGATCGATACGAAAATAAGGATGTTGTGTCCGATGTACAAAAACAGCTAAAACCAAAAGAAGAAAATATAGAGTCAGAGTATTTTAATCAGGAAAAAGAACAGGATATAACGGATAAAGAAAAATGCTACCGACATTGATCCGGGTATACAAAGGGAAGAAGAAATACTTTTAATTCAGGATGAAAGAGAAGTATCTTATGAAGAAGCTGAAAAAATCTATGAGTTGCAAATAGAAAGAAAAGAGAGTTTCAGTACAGAAAATATCTTAAATCAAAATACATCATATAAAGAGCAAAAATCCAAAATGATTACTGGGTGGTGGAATTTCATGAAAAATCAAGTCTAACAGAAAAAGATTATACAGGTATGATTGTTACAAAGGATCTTCTTAATGAAATAAAAGAGTTGGATGAAAAAATAAGTATACATAATGAAACTGTAGGCAAAGATAAGTATGGGCAAATGACAGATGAGTGGTTAGGGTATTCAAAGTTTTATTTTGATCATATCGTAGACGGCGAAGTAAAAAGAACATTACAGAGTGGATATAGGGGATGGTAATGAAGCAAATGAAAGAGAGTTTGCCTATCTTTATAGAAACACGGCACCAACTCAGGAGATAATAAATGAAGTATATCAAAAATACTGCCCATAGTAACAAAGAAAGTGAAATACAAGTTGATTTAGCTGAAGAAGAAAGTGAAAAGGTATTAGAGCTTAAGGCTAAGAATGATGTTATATCTGCTCTGACTTTTAAAGAAGAAAAAGAAGCCGGAGGGTATCAGTATAACTCTCAAAATGAAGAATTTATTTTGCTTAAAAAAAGACTGTAGATGAAGGAAACTTAAAAGTACCGGAGCATATAAGAAACAGCATAGACGGGAAAAGTCGGGTATGAAGCAGAACTTGTCTTAGATATGAAAAAAATAGACAGATAAAGCAAAACCTGAGATACAATGGATATATGCTTAATTCTAATCGTGCAATCGAGTATGGAAGTTATCATGAAATGCTTCAAAACCTCTCTTACTTGCTTGATGATAACCATAGAAATGTACTTCTTACAGGTTATATAAATGAGCAGATTAAAAAGGCAAATGAACAAGAAAATGTAAATGAGCCGATTTTTAAAGAAGGTATGCAGGTAAGATATCAAGGAAAGGAATACCTGATTTCAGAAATAAGTGATTATGGAAACTATAAGACAATAAAATTGGATGATAATGAAGGGTATCTTACAGGATTTATTACAGGAAGTGAGATTCTGACATTTAGAAATGAAAATGAACTTGATTTTGAGATACTTTCCACAGCAGAAAAATCACTAAAGGAGAATTTAAGCAAAGAAGATATACATGCCTTAAATAAAGAGGCTTTAAGTGAAGTACCAAAGCAAGAAGAAACCTATACAAGCGGAGAATATGTAAAAAATATCTCCCCCGTCAATTATAGGATAACAAGAGAAGATGAAGTCTTACCACCGTCAGAGCGATTAAAAAACAACATTGAAGCAATAAAGGTACTAAAACAGCTTGATAAAGAAAACAGAAATGCAAGTAAAGAAGAGCAGGATATTTTAAGCAAGTATGTAGGTTGGGGAGGACTTTCAGATGTTTTTGATGAAGAGCGGGGTGGTCAGTGGCAGGAAGCAAGGATGTTCTTAAAAGAAAACCTATCACTATCAGAGTATGAAGCTGCCAAGGAGAGTACACTTACCGCCTTTTATACACCTAAGGTAGTAATAGATGCTATTTATCATACTTTATCGGATATGGGATTTGAGAGTGGAAATATCTTAGAGCCAAGCACGGGAACGGGAAGATTTATCGGAAATCTGCCCGGATCAATGCAAAACTCAAAGTTTTACGGTATAGAACTTGACAGTATCAGCGGACAGATTGCTAAAAAGCTTTATCCCCATTCAAATATTCAGGTAAAAGGCTTTGAAGAAACTGCTTTTTCAAATAATCTTTTTGACATAGCTATAGGAAATGTACCTTTTGGAGATTATAGGGTATCCGATCGTGAGTATGAAAAAAACAACTTTCTTATTCACGATTATTTTTTTGCCAAAACACTGGATAAGGTGCGTAGCAAAGGAATAATTGCTTTTATAACTTCATCAGGCACAATGGATAAAAGAAATGAGGATATAAGAAGATATATCAGTGAGCGGGCAGAGTTTCTGGGAGCAATAAGACTGCCGAATAATATATTTAAAGGTGAAGCTGGTACAGAGGTTACAAGTGATATTATTTTCTTAAAGAAAAGAGACAGGCTATTAAAAATAGATGAGGACTGGGTTAAGCTTGATAAGGACAGGCAGGGACTAAGCTATAATAAATACTTTGTAGATAATCCTGAAATGGTACTTGGTAGTATGCAGGAAGTACCCGGCAGGTTCGGCACCGCTCTTGCTTGCATTGCAGATGAAAGTAAACCGATAAAAGAACAGCTTGAGGATGCAATTAAAAATATCAAAGGCACTTATGAAAAGGCGAAGTCAAATGAGGAACTTGAAACAGAAATACTTCCGGCTGATGACAATGTTAAGAATTATTCCTATGCAGTGATTGAAGATAAGGTGTACTTTAGAGAAAACTCAATTATGCAAAGGGTACTTCTAAATAAAGCTGATGAGTTGAAGATAGGAGCATATCTTGAAATAGAAAAAAAGCATTAAGAGGAGTAATTACCTATCAAAAAGGAAGATTATCCGGAAGGAGAAATAAAAGCCTTACAGGGCAGATTAAATAAGCTTTTATGATGATTTTTTTCTAATAAATATGGACTAATTAATTCAAGGGCAAATAAAAAGACTACTCCAGGAGGATGCCAACTACTCTTTAGTGTCCACCTTGGAAAACCTTAATAAAGAAGGTAACTTTATCGGTAAGTCCGATATTTTTTTACAAAAAAAGAACCATTAAAAAAAAGCTATGGTAATTGAACATACGGATAGCTTAACAGAGGCATTAATCCTTTCTATATCTCAAAAAGGGAAATGTAAACTTTGAGTATATGGAGGAGCTTACAGGAAATATAAGAAAAGAGCTGATAGAAGGGCTAAAAAGGAGAGATATTCCTAAATCTTGACAGTTTTGAACCAAGTGATATTACGCCTTTTTTTCATCAGCTTTGGATTTAGTGAGATTTTTTTCCAGAGAATATGTCAGTGCAGATGAATACTTATCAGGTAATATCAGAGAAAAATAAAAGTAGTAGACGCATATAAAAAAATATAGATTATGAAAGTTAAAAAGGAATGAAGGAAGAGTTAGATAAGCCTCATGAATTACAATCGGGATTTGAAGCAAGAAGATCCAATCAGGAAGAATTATCATATAAATCGGAAATAACAGAAAAAATTTCAGTATTAAAACAGGAATTATCCGCTCTTAATTATCAGAAAAAAAGACTGGAAGAAGTAATGCCAAAAAATCTTGAAGCAAGTGATATAACTGTCAAGATGGGTTCTACATGGATACCTGAAAAAAAGACTATAAGAGCTTTTATGTTTAATCTGTTAAAGACCTCCGCATCAAACAGATGGAATATAGATATTAAATATACTGATTTTTACAGGGAGAGTATAGGGTAGAGGGAAAAAGCACAGATAAAAAAATAACGATCTGGCTAATTTCACCTATGGAACAGGCAGAGTGAGTGCATATAAGCTTATAGAGGATAGTCTAAATCTTAGAGATACAAAAGTATATGACCAGATCATTGATTCGGACGGAAAGAAAACATCTGTTTCTAAATCAGAAAAGAAACCATGCTTGCAAGAAGTAAACAGGAAATCATTAAAAGAAGAATTTAAAGAAATTGGATCTTTGAGGATGTGGACAGAAGAAACAGGCTGGTGAAAAAAATATAATGAAAGATTTAATTCCATTCGATTGAGGGAGTATGACGGAAGTCTATTTGCCCTTTGACGGGATAAACCCTGAAATTAAGCTTAGACCTCATCAAAAAGATGCAATAGCAAGGGGGCTTTTTGGAGGAAATACACTGCTTGCACATGAAGTAGGGGCGGGAAAGACCTTTGAGATGATAGGAATTGCGATGGAGTCTAAAAGGCTTGGGATGAGTTCTAAAGCCATGTTTGTAGTTCCAAATCATATCGTGGAACAGTTCGGGCGTGAATTTAACGAGCTTTATCCGGCAGCCAATATACTTTGTGCTACAGAAAAGGACTTTACACCGGATAAAAGGAAAAGATTTTGCAGTAGGATTGCAACAGGAGACTATGATGCGGTTATTATAGGTCATAGTCAATTTGAGAAAATTCCGATTTCAAAGGAAAGACAGGAGTATGAACTTAAAAGTCAGATCGATGAGATTGTGGAATTTATCGGAGAATATAAAAGAGACAGGGATCAAAGATTTAGTGTAAAGCAGCTTGAAAAGACAAAGAAAAGTCTGGAGGCAAACGTTAAAGAAACTTAATGATGATTATAAAAAAGATGATGTGGTAACTTTTGAGGAACTGGGAATTGATAAGCTTTTTGTGGATGAAGCCCATTCATATAAAAATCTGTACCTGTTTTCAAAAATGAGAAATGTTTCAGGAATCAGTGCAACAGATTCACAAAAGTCGTCCGATATGCTTATGAAATGCAGATATATGGATGAGATAACAGGCGGTAAGGGAGTTGTTTTTGCAACAGGAACTCCAGTTAGCAACAGTATGGCTGAACTTTACACCATGCAAAGGTATCTTCAGTATGACGAACTTAAAAAAATGCACCTTCAGCACTTTGACTCTTGGGCATCAACCTTTGGAGAAACAGTTACGGCAATAGAACTTAATCCCGAAGGAAACGGATATAGAAGTAAGACAAGATTTTCAAAGTTTTATAATCTCCCGGAACTGATGAACATGGTTAAGCAGTTTATGGATATAAAAACAGCGGATGTATTAAATCTTCCTGTTCCAAATGCACACTATGAGACTATAAAGACAAAGCCTAGCGAGGAGCAAAAGCAAATACTTGAAACTTTTTCTGAAAGAGCGGATAAGGTTCGAGCAAAACAGGTGGATTCCTCTGTCGATAATATGCTGCTTATTACAAATGACGGAAAGAAGATGGCACTTGATCAGAGGCTTATAAATCCCCTACTTCCTGATGATGAGAACAGTAAGGTGAATACTTGTGTAAAAAATATCTTCAGTATATGGGATAAATATACAGATAAAAAATCGGCACAGCTTGTCTTTTGTGATATGTCCACACCATCAAGCGAGTTTAATATTTATGATGATATTAGGAACAAACTCATTATGATGGGAATTCCAAAAGAAGAAATTGAATTTATCCATAATGCAAATAACAACAGGGAAAAGGATGCTATCTTTGATAAGGTAAGGAAAGGAGAAATTCGTGTGCTTTTAGGCTCTACACAGAAAATGGGAGCAGGAACCAATGCACAAGATAAACTCATTGCCATTCACGATCTTGATATACCATGGAGACCTGCGGATCTCTCTCAAAGAGCCGGAAGGATCGTAAGACAGGGAAATGAAAATAAGGATGTTTATATCTTCAGATATGTAACTGAAAATACCTTTGATGCTTATCTTTTCCAAACACTTGAGAACAAACAAAAGTATATTTCGCAGATAATGACAAGTAAAACACCGGTAAGAGTTGCAGAGGATGTGGATGAGGCTACATTAAATTATGCTGAAATAAAGGCACTTGCGACAGGTAATCCTTTAATTCGTGAGAAAGATGGATCTTGATGTCGAGGTATCCAAGCTAAAAAAATGCTTGAGTCCAACTTCAAATCAAACCTGTATAAACTTGAGGATAAGGTGGTAAAGGTTTACCCTAAAGAAATAGAAAATTTAAAAAATAAAATAGAAAACCTGAAAAAAGATATAAAAGCAGTAGAGCCATATAGAGAAGAAAATACAGATAGGGAAGTATATATTCAGTCAAATTTGGAGAATGTAGGAGAAAATTCAATGGAGATAGAGAAAAAGTCGGATAAAGAAACAGTATCAAAATTCACCTCTCTTGTTCTTGACGGCAAAAAATATACGGATAAAAGACAAGCTGGAGAATTTTTTTGATAAGCAAGATAAAAAAAGCATAAGAAAGACGGATGATTTTAAGTCGGAAGAAGTAAAAATCGGAGAGTACAGAAACTTTGATTTATTTGCATACTATGACAGCTTTTCCAATCAGTATAAATTTAATCTAAAAGGCGAAGAGAATCATTATGGTGAATTTGGAACGGACGGTATAGGAAATATAACGAGAATGGATAATGTCCTTGATAAAATGCCTGAGAGACTGGAGCAAACTTTAGGTAAGCTTAGTGATACCGAAAGTCAACTTGAAACCGCAAAACTTGAAATCGGGAAGAAATTTCCTCAGGATGAGCTTCTAAAAGAAAAGACACTAAGACTTGCAGAGGTAAATAATCTACTTGACATGGGGCAAAAAGAAAGCAGTAACAGAGGGAAAAAGAATCTATTACTTGAAGAAGTAAAAAGAAGAATTGATTCATTTCTTAAATAAAGAGTATGAGGAAAATCATAGTATAGAAGATTTTTGATACTTTGTTTCCTGATTTAAGCGATATAGGGCTTTGCTTATACGACTACGCCGGATGAAGAGCATGAAATACAGACAAGCCTTTGATTTAATCAATTATAAAATGAATACCTATGTTGATAATACTTTAGTGAACAGCTTTCAGTACACCTATGATCCTCTTGATGCAAGTGATAGAAGTGAGCTTGTGCAGATAAAGGCAAGTATAGGTTTTTGGGATTTTAATGAGCTTATCTATGTGGATGAAGAAAAAGTTAAAAAGAGGTGACTGGGGCTTAAAATTGATGATGATGGGAAATTTTCTATGATCCGTTAGAAAAAGATACGGACTTGGACGGTGTAGCGGACAGGTACGATGCAGACTTTAGAGATAGCAAGGTACAAAGTATCGGAGATCTGGATAGAAGAGAAAGAAACTCTGTAGTAGAGAAGTTAAACGGGTATAAGGAACAAATCAGTCAAACAGGTGCAAGGGAAAAATCAGTTAGAATACTTTGAGGAGGCAAGGTAGGATCCGGATAAAAAGATATCATATATAAATATGGGAAGAGAGTATCTTTTATGGGTACTCTTTTCTCAGATCTTAATAGAAAAAAATAAAGTGTAAAGACAGAAATGGAGGAATTTATGAGCTTAAAAAAAGGGGATATTATTAAAACGGCACTGGGAGAACATACAACGGTGTTTAGATGTAAAGAAAAAAATCAGGTAGTATTATTTACAGGTGAACAATTTGTTATAGCATCAGGAATTAAAGAGAAATAAAGAAAACGGCAAGTTTGAGTGGGTAAACGGAAGATATGCAAATGATTTAAGAAGCATTTCAAATATGCAAAATAATAGCTTTTGAAAGTATAAAAGAAACTCTATCATTCTTGGCGGAATACAATCATAGTGATTTTTATCAAGGGAATAATATCACTGGAAACAGATATAAACAATGAAGACATACTTGATAATGCCTATGACAAACTATATGAATGACTCTTATATGGGGTTGATTGATGAAAGGTTTATGGACTTTATTGATGAAGACCTCAAAAACAGCTAAAGATATAAAAGCAGGAAGAGATAGAAAAAGATGCAGACATTCAGGAAAAAAAGCAAAGAAGAAATAAGTGAAAACGAGCAATACCAAAACACAGGAAAATACAGTAAAAAGAAAAATACAAGTCTGAAAGATAATAATGATCAAGAAAAAGCAGTATGTCAAAGGTAATCTTACCGCAGATGTTGAAATAAAGGATCTAAGATCAAATGAGGGACAGGATTTTCAGAGTGGCAAGTTTTTTTCTATTGCTCAAAAATGATGGAATGGGGAATGTAAAGTTTATGAATTGCTTTTGCCTATAATGAGCAGGTTCAAGCAGTAAAGGACTTTAGAAAAAGGAGATTTTGTTTCGCTTTCAGGAAAAGAAAAAGCTTAGTATCGGAAAAAAATGGAAAAGCAGTATACAAACTTTAAGGTATATTCTGCCAAGTTGTTAAAAGCCAGAGGACAATCTCAAGATACAAAAAGAGAAGCCTTCAACACTTAAAAAAAACTAAATGATTATAAGGGAAAAAAACGGATGGCAGATCAAAAAGAACAAGGGAATATGAAAAAGTGAAAAAGGGTGTAGAAAGATAAAAATTGGGGAGATTAGCAGCCTGATAAGCTGCTGTCCCCTATCTTTTTGATTCTCTTTTAAACTTAAAATAAGTATTTGCTAAAAAAAGGAGAGGGGCGTTATAGTATAAGAAATAGGATTATTTAGTAGAGAGGATGAAATGATATGATTGTTATTTTTTATAGCCTTAATTATACTATATTTGGGAGTTATCCTGTTTGTAGGAACAACATTTGTAAAAAAATAAGCTTTATTTGTAATGGATAAGCTTTGCGGTGTTTATAGCAAGTTGGTACTATACTCACCATTATTTTTTTCCATCAAGTTTTTCATCCGGATATGCCGTATATTTTTTTGGGATATATTATCGGCAATAGTGGCTGTAGTGCTATATTCTGTCTTATTTAAGCTCATTCATGATAAATTTGGATTGATTGGAAAGATTCTTAATTTAGCTATATCGTTTCTTTCAGCTCAATGACGGTATATTGTATTTTTGAGTAAATGGATTTATTACAAATGAAAAAAATCTTATTTCCTACCCCTTTTTAAAACAATGATTTAGCCAATCAGGTGGTAAACTATATCATAATAGGTATAATCTCTTTAGTTGTATGGAAAAAGAAGAGAAGATTATCTTATAGAAATGGACAAGGTATAAGAAAACAGTATTATTAAAAAGCAGAGCTTGCGGAAAAATTTAGCACCGGGGTAATCATACTGTTTTGACTTAGCCTATTTGAGCCTATAAGAAAATGTCTGTCCCTCAGTCTATATATTTTTATTACTTATAAAGAAGGAGGTTGCTTTCTACCAAAAATCAGGTAGGAGCTATCTCCTTCTTTTATTTTTCCAGATGGTTGTTAAGGTATATATCCGTATTTTTCTTTGCTTGTTGAAGATCGTGGAGCATGAAGTTTTGATAGGCATATTCTTTCATAAGACTAATTTTTTTCTGTTCCAAAACAGCGTATTTATCTGACAGTTCCGGAATACTTAATGTACGGTATCCTGATTTTGCAAGTTCTTTTAAGGCGATTTCATAGGCAACAATCTGTGGCTTGTATTCTTCATAAAATGCTTTATTTTCTTTATCTTCAATATACATGTCATAGATTAATTGATTTTTCGAAAGGATGTTTTTATTTTCTATCACAGAATATATGGATTTCATTTCCTGTTCAGCTTGTTTTTATCTGATCTAATAATTGTTGTCTGTCTGAAGCTGCTTTCTTTAATTTTAATTCCAGTTCTTCATAGGTGTTTATACCATATCTTCTCATTTCATTTAAGGATGAAGCCATTGTTTTCATGTTGTGCTTGCCTGCCCATACTTCATAACCTTTTGAGGATTTTACCTTTTCATTGTTCTTTATATTTACAATAGTATCCGGCTTTTTATAAGAGAGTTTGTCATAAAGCTGTTCTTTATTATAAATCTGCTGTTTGGTTGGATCTTCAATTCTTTCTTTAATTCGCTCTTTGGTATAATCTTCTCCAAGCACATTTGCCTTTGTTCTTGTAAATCTTCCTGTATCTTTTTTGTCTTTATGGCGGAATGAAAGATACTTTCCAATCTTAATTTCATATCCTAAATCTTCCATTGCTTTTAAAAACTCTTCGTAAGTACCGGACTTTAGAATTGCTTTATCAATGGCAAGGTGAAGTCTGTTTTTCCAAGAACTGCCTTTCTTAAATTCCATATATTCAATATAGCTTTTACCGTTTGTGGAATATCTGTTCTTGAATTTTTTATAGTTTTCATCAATGACAGATAAACCGTTTTCCTTACAAATCTCATCACTGACAGTTCTGATTTGATGATAACTTCTTTTGTTGCTTTGGTATGCCTTACCTGTTACAAAACTTACATTATTAAATAAAATATGATTATGAAGATGCCCCTTATCTATGTGGGTAGTGAGTACATATTCATACTTTTCCTTGAAAGACCTTTTCACATAGTTTAAGACCTATTTTTGTGTGCCTGTTCAGGAGTGGTTTCTCCGGGAGCGAAAAGATTGAATTAAATGCCTTGCCAATATTTTTTTTGCTTTGGAATTACATTCTCTTTTGTCTGCTCAAACTCAAGATGAGCCAGCTTAGGATTGCAGTTAAAAAGAGGAAATAAGGATTTTTTCATCAGTTTTATCAGCATTCATGATGTAGTTTAGGGCTAAGTGCAAAGTTTTTTTTATGGGATGAATCTTTGTAACAGCCATCAGACTTTCCTCCGTATTTATTGTTTCTAAATTTCCAAGGTCATATAGTCTTTTTTCTCAGAGAGTAAATATCTTTCCCCTGCTTTTTTTAGCAGCTCTTGTATATCAAGGATGTCATCTTTATAAATCACTGCGGTGGAATTTACCCGCTTTGCAATCTGATTTATGCTGCCGGTTATTCTACCAATACTTGCGGAAAGTTCCCTAAAAACTGTCATATCCAATACAAAAATATCCTTGCCTATGATGCATTTCATAATAAACTGACGCAAAGTTTTACAACCGGACAGCCTATATTTTTTTCTCCAAAAACCTTTAGTTCATCATCTGAAAGCATTAAATAAATGCCATGAGTTTCTTACCCTGCTTTGCCATGTCAAAACCTCCAAATCCTAAAAACAGCAAAAGAAAAAACCTGTAGAAATCAAGTGCTAAGCTTGACTTACAGGTTTTGCTTTTATAGTATATTTCTAAATCAGAAATCTCCTGTAGAGAGATAAAATAGTTATATAAGTTACAAGAAGATTATAACATTTTTGAAAGTAAGCTTCAATGAAAGAATCGAAAACTATTTTCAAAAAAACTACTTAGGAGATGAAATCAAACGAAGTTATTTATGTAGGGGTTTGGGGATATTTCCCCAACAAGCAAAAAAATTGACTGAAAGAGTCCGATGCGAAAGCGAGGATTAAGTCAATTTTTTTCGTAAGTGCATATGCACTTACTGTGCTTGCTACAATTATCCGGAAAAAGTCCACATAATATTTTTTTGTTTTTTTAATCATTCAAATCATGTTGGTTTTAAATTTCAACTATAAAAAAAGTCGGTATAAATTTTTTTGTTGAAATCATAAAAAAATAAAAAAAGACAATAGAATTTACCATGGAATACCGCTCAAAAAAATGATATTTTAGTAGAGTTTACAGCTGAGAAATAGGTATAACTAACCTTAACTTTAATACTATTTTTATATATCGTAGTATAGATGTAAATTATATTAAAAAAAGCTTGAAATTTATCCTGTACATATGGTACTATCGTAGACAGATAAGGGATATAAAATTTGTAAATAATATAGGTATAATTGTCGTTTTATTGTTATTAAGAAATTATTTCTTGGTAGAAATAGATACTGTTAGTAGCTGGAATTGGTTCTGATAGAGATAAACAACACAATTTATCTGTTGTTATTTTTTTCTATTAAGTCTATGTTCTGTACTGCCAACAATGATAGTTATTGGTTTTTGTATCTTGTAGGGATTCCTACTGTTTATATTCCTTTTACCCGATATGTAATGAGATCTTAGAGTTTGTATTTTATGTAAGAATAATATAGATTTAAGGAGATGCAGGATGGCAGAGAGTATTATAAAAGCAAACGAACCGTACTTTGTTGATTGAAGAGATTAATCCTGAAAAAAACTCAACTTACTTACCTTGGTTGGTGATGTAAAGGGGACTGGACAGCCTAAGTGATGACAAGATAAAAGAAATCAATGAAGCACTGCTTGTCAGAAACTTTGAAGAGTTTTTAGAAAAGTTTGACCCTACGGTATATTCTTTTTTTAATGCCGCAACCGGAAAGATTGTGTATTCCAAGGAAAAACCGGCAGGTGTTCCTGAAAACATGCTGAGCATAGTTCATCTTAATGCACATAACGACTTTTCTAAAAAAATGCTTATGACCTTGGTTGAGACCAAAAGAGGTCAGGGAATTATCAATGCGGATTTTAAGTTTGAAAAGCTTACAGAGATGATTTCTCCCTCAAAGGTTATGGATGATATAAAGCAGGTAAGAAAAGAACTTCAGTATACTTATGCGGAGTATGCAAAACTTGAAGATGGAGATCCTCATAAAGCTTGATCTTGGTGATAAAGCTTTAATTCGATGTTTGAAGAAGCCAGTGCCAATTACCAAAATCTTATGGCGATGATTCCTCTTGCTATTTCAGATATAAAAAAACAAGACTTTTACTTGGAGAATCAAAAGAGTCTGAAAGTAATGATGCTCTAACATTAGGACTTCTTACCATGTCTTCCGAAGGAGAACTTACAGTAATAGAAGCTCCAAAGGTGGAAGAAAGTGCTTTGGTGGTTACGGATGACAATTCAAATGCAGGACTTATTGAAGCTCTTGAAGATGACTATGATGCTCTAAATTCTGAAGGAAACAGTTATGTAAAACAGTTGGTGGTAAGAACTTTTTGTCCTCTTAATTCATCAATGCAAAGTCAGATTGATGTTAAGAAGGAAGTGGACAATTATAACACATATCTTGAGTTTTATAAAAATGCCAAGGATGACTTTATAAAGGTTGTGAAACCTTTGGTTGAAAAGATTTTAGGTGTGTGGGCATTTTTTGAACAGTATCCCAAGCAGATAAAGGGAATGAGACCAAGTCTTCTGATTGCCAATGTAAAGAATGAAACTATGGCAAACAGCCTGAATGTACCAAAGCTTTGTGCTTATTTAAATACTGTAAATGAAAAGAATGATTATGGCAATACCGTTTGGTATGCAATAGTTGCAGGAGTGTCTTTGGATGAAAAATCAAAGATGAATGTTACAAGAGAAAGATTTAAGGGAAATAAAGACAGTGTAAAAACTGAAAATGTCAGTGTGGAGTCTTTGGCAAGAATCGCAGATGCATTAAAAGATTATGGAGTACAATGCTTTTATTCCTATGAAACAGGGGATAAGACAACATTTAACAGTATGGCAATGACTGGAGTGGGATTTTTTGACGATAGATGTGCAAGCCTTAGTGGTAAGCCATATTCAGAGTATTTGATTCCATGTGTACCGAACTTTACAATTATTCCAAAAGATAAATCAGGAGTAAAGCTTGAAAGCAGGATGATTGTAAATGAAAATGAAGCTGCTGAACTGTCAAAAGCCAAGGAAGATATCATGAAGCTTTGGATAGACGGAGTTTATATAGGTGCAGCATACGTAGCAGCAGGATTTGTGGCAAGTTATCAATCTCCTGAGTATCTTAAAGAGTATTTTAAGAAGGATGTGGATACGGATTTACCGGGTGTACGATTTGATATTGAAGCAAAGAATAATTCTCTCAAGATACATACCACCATGTCAAAGGAGATTACCGGATTTACGAACAGTGTAAAAGATGACATTAACAAAAGAGGATTTGGCTTTGTATTTTCTTCAGAGAATGCAGTATTAGATGGAGAAAATATCAGCCATATAATGGTATATAAAGCAAGAAACTTAAAACTTTCAGGTGGAAGTTATGAACCTATTTATAAAACTCAGACCGCTAACTATATTGAGAGGATTTTTAAGGCACGCTACAGGAGATTTTTAAGGCGGAAAAATATAGCAAAAGTTCTTCTCAAATAATCCGTCCAGTCAAAAAAAGTATATGGCTTTCTAAAAAAAGACAAATATTAACGGTATACTGGGAAGTAATGATGATATTACTTATGAAGCGGATGAAACGGCAGGTGTATGTGCTATAGAGATAAGTTTTCGGAAATGCTGTTAAAGAGTTGAAGTGCCACTAAATCGTGTGGCGGGAGAGTAAGGATACATATTAAGATGTGATATAAAATGAGAACTTCATTTTTGAGTTGATTACAAAAAAAATTAAATATTTGGAGTAGTTTTATAAAAAATATATATTTTCATAGGAGGTAGCACAATGGGAATTAGGTTTAGAGTAACCGGTTCGGAAGTAGCAGACTTTGATGAGAGAAGCATAGTAAACGCAGAGTTTTTGTCTGAGTCTCCAAAGGATTCCAATGCCAAAGCAACAGATTACGGTCTTGGTGTAAAGGTATGGGGAAGAGTTTTATACAATGTCGGAGCGGATGTTGATGATGTATTAAAACTTGCCAAGTGGTCTCAGATTCCTTCCGAGAATGCGGATTGCTACAGAGTAGCGGAAGTAACAGTGGTATCTGCCGGCTCTGTTGTAAGAAAGTATGTAATTCCGAATGCATTCGTGGTGGAGTATTCTGAAAAGGCGGATGATGTAAACGGTACCGGAGAGTTTTATATCCATATCCGTCAAAAGAAGGATAATAATGCAAAGGTGGCGGTAGAAGGCGGATATGCCGGAGAATAAGAAATAGGAGGGATTAGAGCATGGCATACAAAGTAAAAATAGAAGGTAATGAAAGCTTTGAACTTGCAAAGGAATGTGTAAACAGCGTATTTTTATCCACAGACATTCCTATTGATTCAAATGCTCGTACCAATGATGCCGGTGCAACAATGGAGATTACCGGTAAGATTTTAACAGCAGTAGACGGAGATCCTTTTGACTCAACAAGAAATATGGCACTTTGGTCAATGGTTTCGGCACAAAATAAAGACTGCTACAGAAAGGTTACCGTAGAACAGATAGTAGCGGGAATTACCAAAAGAAAATATGTATTTCCGAATGCTTTTGTAGTGAACTACAAAGAAAGGCATGGGGATGAAGAAGGAGTAGGAAACTTTACTCTTGTAATAAAACAGAAAAAAGATAAGATGGCAGGTCTGATAGTTGAAGGCGGATACGCAGCCGAGTAACAAAAAATCAGTCGTTAAAAGTTTGGGCTGCAAGACATTTATTGTCATGCAGCCTATTTTTATAAATTATCTTAGAAGCCTACATAAAGGAAATTATCGCATTTAGGGAACACCACAATGATGAAGAGTAGGGAGATAAATATTTCCTATACAATTAAAAGTGGTTGGAATAGGGAATATATGAATAGAAGATTTGTATTTGATGTTTCAGGAATAATTGCAGCTATCTTGTGTGTCGTAATTGTCGGATTTTTTTGGGAAGAGGATTAAAGGGCGGATATATATTTTTATATGTTTTTCTTTTTTTAATTTCAGGTTCTTTGATTTACTTTTGCAGTAAAGGACTTTTCTTTTTAAAAAAAGAAAAGATACAAGATACATTTTTGTCCGAGCTTGTACTTTTAAGTGAAGAAGATACCGTAGTAAAAAAACATGGAATATTTTAGGAAAAAAACTCATTGGTAATCGGAAAGAAAAAAACAGTGAAGAGGATATAGATATAGATTTGTCCGATACTTACTTTTCGGGAACCGTAAGTGATGTTCATGCAATACTTAACTATGTGGACGGGTCATGGTATATAGAAGATATGCAAAGCAAGAACGGAACACAGATTAAAGGATTTTTAGAAGATAAACTTTATAACATTAAGGACGGGCAAAGTAAGCTGGCAAAAAAAGACTATATTTTTATAGGGCTTAATAAACTACAGATAAGGTAAGGAAGTTATCATGGGAAATTTAATAAGATGCAAAAAAACGGACACATGTTTTTCAAAAAAAGAAGATACGGAAATATCTGCCCGTATTGCAACATGGACATGACGGAAAGAAAAGAACTTGAAGAATCATTTGATGATAAGGAGCTTGAAGAAAGTTTGGTAAGAATAAAAACCAAACCGGTGTGTGCATGGCTTGTGTGCATCAAGGGACCAAGATACGGAAAAGATTATCGTGTGGTATTTGGGAAAAACTATATCGGAAGAACGGATGCCATGGATATTCAAATCATTGGAGATAATGCCATAAAGCAGGAAAACCATGCTATTTTATCCTTTGATGAAAAAGATCTTGAAGCAACTCTTATCTGTACAGAGGGTGGAGGAATTACCTACCTAAACGGAAAGGCAGTTTACACTCCACAGGCTCTTGAAACTTATGATGTCATTACCATGGGGGAAAGTGAGTTTTTATACATTGCTTTATGTGGAAAGCAGTTTTCATGGTAAATGTTTTTAATAAGCAATTGGAAAAATTCCATAGGAATAGGGAAAATGTAATAGACATTTTCATGGAAAATATAATGGGTATTTCTAAAAAAAATTAAGGGGAAAACAGATATGGGGACTGCTTTTTGGATGGCTTTAATTCTTATTCTAACCGCTTTTTTTATTCTTTCATGGAGAGTGTATACATGGATCAAAGAAGAAAAAATCAGGATATACGATATAGGAGCCTTACTTGATATCGGAAAAAGACAGGTTCAGGCAAATGCATATGGATTCAAAAAGGAAAAAGACAGACTTATGGCAATACTTAGCTCAGGGGAAGGAAAAGAGTATACCGGGAAGGTTGCAGCACTGACTACAGTAAGAACTTTCACTAAACTTTATAACCGATATGATAACAACCAAAGCAGTCGCTATTTCTTTGACAGAGCCTTTGAGATGGCTAACATGAATGTCTTAAATGCACTTAGAGGAGAAAACGGAAGGGCGTATGCAGCCTGTCTAATGCTTAGAGGAAATCTTTTAAGCTATGCCATTATGGGGCATATAAATATTTATATTTTCCGCAGAAAAGAACTTATACTTCTTAGCAAGGGTCAGATAATGGAAGAACTTATAAAAGAAAAGGTAAATAAGGGACTTTTAAGTAAGGAAGCGGCTCGTAGAATTTCTGATACGGATAAGGCATATAACTGTATAGGAAGGGATGACTATATGAAACCGCTTATGCCTAAAGAAGAAATAAGGCTAAAGAAAAAGGATATGGTTGTTATAATGACCGCCGGAGTAGAAAAAAACATCTCTGTCAGGGAACTTGAAATAATCATTTCAAGGAAACATAGCTGTAATGGAACGGCAAAAAGAGATTATTGAAACAATAAAAAAAGAAAAAAATAACGAAGACTTGGACAATCTTGGACTAATAATTATAGGGATTTAGGAGGCTTGAAGAAGATGCGTAAGCAAAACAGTAAATTCAATACAAACTTTATTTCGGAAGAAGGCAGTTCATTAAAAAACAGTGATTTTTTTGCTTATGCTGAACTTGATAACTTTGCCTGCTATGTGCTTGCTGACGGTATTGAAGATGTGGCGGATACCGAATCGGCAAAGGAAGCGGTGGAAAGTATCATAGCAAAGTTTCAGGAAAAGCCTTCCATATCTAAAGGGAAAATACACGGATACTTAAACCATGCCAATGAAGTGCTTTTAAAAGCTGAAAAATACATGAAGCTTAAAGCATCAATTGTAGTTGCCATAACTGATTATGAAAGTGTACGCTTTGCCTATGCAGGAAATGCAAGGGCAAAGCTTTACAGGAATAACAAGTCATTTTATAAGACTACGGATACATCACTAAGCAGTGAAATGGTATCAAAAGAAATGATTAGCGAAGATGCCCTGTCAAGACATGAACAAAGAAGTAATCTATATGCCTTTTTAGGGCAAAAAGGATTTTCACCGGTGATATCGAGAAAGATAAAACTTGTTGATACTGATATTTTAATTCTTTATACAAAAGGGGTTTGGGAAAATGTATCGGAAGGAGAGATTGATAACATCTTTGCCGACAGCGGAAAAGAGCCGAAAGATGCCATTGAGAAGATTGAAAAAGTACTTCTTGATAAAGAGTCCGAGTACATTGATAACTATACGATTGCCGGTATTTATATTGATAAGGTATTTGTCGAGTCGGATACCAAAAAGAAAAAAAGAAGGAAGATGATTTTAATAGTATCAATTGTGTTGGTGGTTGTGATACTTGCAGCCGTTATTGCCCTTTACTTTTATAACCGATACAGAAAAGAACTTAGGGAAGATATGAATACACACTATGAAAAGATGCTTAAATTTATAGAAATGGAAAACTATACAAAGGCGGATACTGAGTGTGAAGAGTCCATAAAGAAGGCGGAAAGCCTTAGAGATAAGGAAATGAAAGACCTTTTGTACCACTATGAGCAGGTTATAGAAGGAATACTTGAAGCGGATGAAAAGTATGATGCTAAAAGCTACAAGGAAGCAAAACCTTTATATGAATTTATACTTAGTGAAATTCCTTATGCAGACAATGCAGGACTTTCCTATGTAAGAAAAAGGCTTGATTTTATTGCAGGGTATGAAAGTGTAAACTTAAGCCTTGATAACGGAGATATCCTTTTTGATTCGGAAATATATGATAAAGCAAGAGAAAGGTATGTTGATGCGAAAACTGAAGCAAGAGATATAGGATATGAAGAGGGAAAGTTAAAAGCGGAAGCAAAGCTTTTAGCGGTAGATCAAGCCATTGAAAAGGAAAATGAAGGGAAACAGGCGGAAGCTGATAAGCAATCTAAAAATCTGCAATCCGCAAACGATATGCTAAGTGCCGGAGATGAGGCACTAAGTAAAGGAGATTTTTTATCAGCAAGAGCTAATTATAATACGGCAAAAGATATTTTGGAAAAATCAGGTGAAAGTGCCGGACTTGAGGAACTTGAAAAAAAGATATCCACTGCGGATGAGAAAATAAGCTTAAGTGAAGAAGAAAAAACCTCTGCCACAAGTTACGCAATAACAGCAGATGAGGCTTTTTTAAAGGGGGATTTTGAAACGGCAAGAGATAATTATGAGTATGCCAGAAGACTTTATGTAAAACTTAATGATGAGATAAATACCATAGAAATGGATAAAAAAAGCTTAGTGATGTGCAAAAAGAATTGATGAAAAAGAAAAAGAAGAAGAACTGCACAGAGACAGCAGCACAAACAGCAGCACAAACCACCCGGCAACAGACAAGTGAGGCAGAGACTTCTACAAGCATAAATGCTGAGTAATCAGGTATTTATTTAAAACTTGTGTATCAGTGCAAGTGGCAATTGTTTTTACCTATTAAAGATAAAAGAGGTGTTTTAATATGGACGCAGCGTACTTGGATGAGTTTGACATAAAAAAGTATGTAAAGGACAGGCTTTCAGAGATAAAAGATGAAGATGAGTATGCCTTGGCAAAAAGTGTTCTATATGACGGTCTTTACAGGATGAGTGAGGTTTTTGAAGAAAGATACAGATCTTTATATAAGAAAGTCTATGATGAGCTTGAAAGTAAAGAAGAAAGTTATGAGATTGCAATACTTTTACTTTCAAAAAATGAAAACGTATTTTTAAGGATGTTTTTTCCGATATCGGATTTAGATGTTTTTGGAAGATAAAAATGATATTAAAGAAGACCATACCGAAAGTGAAGACCTTATAAAAACTGTTTATCTTAATGCAACCGATACTGTATGTAAGGAATTTTTACAAGAAAAGATAGGAGTAAGTTTTACAAATAACGGAGAAAAACACACACTTTCAGTACAACCTAAAAAAGCCCTTCGCTACAGAAAAGAAGTCGGTAAACTTTATGAAACTTTCTCTTATAACGGACTTAGATGGAATACAGTAAATACCGCCTACCTTGACCGCTTTTTTGATATTGACCTGTCCAAACTTCCTCAAAATGCAAGAGATGTAGAAGTGGACTATGGGAAATATGCCGATATGATAAAAGAAGAACTTTATCCGGTATGGAATGTAGAAAAAACAGTATTTAAGAGCAGCACATTTTTAAGTCCGAGTAAAGACGGATTATACTATGAACGGGAAATGGTTAAGCAAAGGGATAAGGAGATTATCTTAAGACTGGTGCAAAAGACTGAAGGTATGGTAGGAATAAGACAGGAAGAAGAAAAGATTATAGTAAAGACCTATGAAGAAAGTTATTCAGATTTGGAAGGATATCATATCTTTGATATACGATATACGAAAGAAGAATTACCAACCAGCTTAATAAGTAACAAAAGAGAAGATGGAATGATTGGACGACTTCTAAATAAAACAGAAGAAAAAATCCATACCGAGGCGGAAATAGAAAGGATTATTGAAGAACTTGATATTGGAGAGTATGTATCACTTAAATCCTGTGAAAGATTGCCGATATGGAAAGAAGTTTCGGAGGAAAGTAGAATACTTCCTGATATGAATAACTTTTCAAGTAGTGACTTTCCTCTAACAGAAGAAAGCCCCAAACTTGTTTTAAGGTTTTTAAGAAACAGCGACAGCAACCTTTGTGAATCAATGGTAAGATATGCCGTTTCTCAACTACAGATAAGCTTTGATGAATATATCTGTGTAGGGGTTTTGGAAAACACCTATTATACAAAAGGGATTTTATAGAAAAAATATAGAACAGGAGCAAAGCATGAACTGTGTATGGGAGATTGTACTTAAGGCACAAAAAAGCGGATATAAATTAGAAGAATTTAGATTTATAAACAGTGGGAGTCCAAGCCCTTATACTGAAAGTTCCTTTGATTTTCTAAATTCCGATACCATTGAAGAAAGTGAAATAGAGGTAAATCCACTATATCGTTTTGCAAATGAACTGGGCGAAGTATTCTTACCCGATGTGAAGGGGTATGAGAAGGCAAGAGAAATATTTTTAGATGTAATAATGCACTATGTAGCGGTATGGGATCTTAGAAGCGGAGAAGATAAAAAAGAGCTAAGGGCAATGTATATCTTAAAAGAGATAGAAGAGGGAAGGTTTCTAAAAAGTATAAGAAAAAAACTCTACTTTTCTCTTGACTTTGAAAAAAATCTAAAAAGAATTATTTTTTTGCCTGCTTGATTTATGCAAGTGCAAAGATTACATCACGATTTTTAGAAAGGCACTGAGAGAACTTTATCCTAAAGCAAACCTTTACATCTACTCTGAGAATTTAAGGAAACTTACTGTTTTTACGGGGTTGGATGAGACAAAAGAAGATAGGGAAAAGAATTGAAATGCTGAAGAAGCTTTTTTACCGATATCTTATGAAACGGATATTTTTTTGGAAATACCACTTCGGTATTATAGGGAGTTGATGAAAGCATGAAAAATCGGAAAAGACGGCGATGTACTAAAATATTTTTAAGAGAAAAAAACGCAATATGTGTTTTTCCAGGCTAAAATCACAGAATCGTAGGTATTATCGACTTTTTCCTATGTGTTTTTGGCATATACACAAAAAAAAGAAGACGGAAGGAAACTAAGATGGGGCTATAAAGCTTAACAGGAAACATAACTAAAGAAGAGCAGGCTGCGGCATATACAAGAAAAGAACTTGAGTTGATGAGTGAATATCGACTTAGAGAGATTTGCCTAAGAGAACATATAGTAAAGGGACTTGACAAGGATATGACAAGTAAAGAGCTTATAGAGGCTATACTTTCCTACTGTCAAACCTTTGAAGATGAACTTATCAAAGAAGAAAAGGACGGCGGAAGAGATAGGATTGAAGAGTGTTTTGATAAACTAAGCGTAAAAGAACCCGAAAAGGATGAACTTAGAATATCCGGCAAAATTAGTATTTATGAAGGAGCGGCACTTAATTTCCTTGATGATTATAAAATAGAATACAAAGAAAAGTTTCTAAATACCAATGCTTTGATTGTAAGCGGAGATAAAAAGGTATGTGCCGTATTAAATGTAGTTGCCATGGGAGATAAAAAAGATTCTTTATACCTTGTAAAAGAGGCAGCCCTTTCAGGTATAGTTACGGATATAAAAGACTATAGTCTATACCTTATGGAAAGAGATGCATCAAAGTTTATATACCGTATATATATGGGAGAAGAGGAAAAAGACCTTACAAAGTACAGGATATATAAGATTCCTTTAATGGACTTTGAAATTCTTCCCCTGATTGAACTTCACATGCCTATAGCACTTGATCTTGGCTCGACCAATACCACTGTAGCCATATATGCGGACAGCAGTTACTACAGACAGATACATACGGCAAAGCAAAGAGAAATCAAGGAAAACACTATATGTCATACCCTGTTTTTAGAGTCGGTGGGAGGAGAAACCTTTATTGAAAAGATGATACCGACGGTTGTAGCCGTAACAGATGTAAATGAAGACGGTATAGATTATGTTTTTGGAAGAAGAGCCTTATGGTTTGCAAACTTAAGCTATACGGATAAAGGATTTTCCGTATTTTATGATATTAAAAGATGGGCAGGGGATTTTGAAAGAAAAGAAGAACTTACGGATGCCAAGGGAAGATACAGGTATGTACAAAGGATAGAGATTATAGCCGAGTACCTGAGATATGTACTTAACATCACAAGAGATAACTTCAAGTGTCAGATAAAAGAAGTATATATCACAGTACCGGTTAAGCAAAAGCATGTGTATGAGCAAATGTTGGGGCTTTTATCGGAAATGCTTTCTATAAGCCTAAAGGTTACCTTAGATGAAAGCACTGCCGTACTTTACAGCTTTATCAGCAAGATGAGAGAGAAAAATCGTCTTAAAGACGGAGAAAGTTATAAGGCACTGATAATGGACTGTGGGGGAGGGACAACGGATCTGAGTGCCTGTAAGTTTAAGGTACATGCAAAGGGTGATATACAGACCTATACTATGGAAAACAGCTATAAAAACGGTAATACGGACTTTGGAGGAAACAATATCACCTACAGAATCATGCAACTTTTAAAACTTAAACTTATATCCAAGCTGTCAGGCTTAGACAGGGATCTTGGAAACGAAATAATTGATGGGTTGCCTACAGACCCGTATAGGTATATAGATGAAGAAGGTGTTGAAAGTTTCTATAAGGGCTTACAAGAGGCTTATGAGCAGGCGGAAGAGATTTTACCTACAGCTTTTAAGCGTTTTGAAACTTATGGAAAAGAAGGGTATTACAGGGTAAGGAATAATTACTTTTTTCTATTTACATTGGCGGATGAGATTAAGCAGGAACTTTTTTCGGGAAATGATATCGTTATAGAAGTGCCTGAAGAAAAAAACGGGAAAATGGGACTTTTAAGACTGGAAGTGGACAGGTATAAGCTTTCAGTCTTTAGAGGAGAAAGGCTTGAGATTTTAGAGGGGATGCCGAAGCTAAGTTTTAACCGTTATGAGGCGGAAAGGCTGATTGCTGGAGAAATATATGCCGTTATGAAGGTTTTTATGGAAAGACTTTATAAAAACGGAGAACTTTATAACTTTGACATGATAAGACTTACAGGACAGTCCTGTAAGATAGGGTTATTTAGAGATGCTCTAAAAGAATTTGTGCCCGGCAACATGATGCAAAGTGGAGGCAGTGTTAAAAAAGAAGAGCTAAAAACTTGCCTGTGTGGACGGACTTATGCGCTATCTTTACGATAAAAGAACCGGATATGCGGGATTTGACATAAGAGAAGAAGAAGCTCTAATTCCCTATAAAAATAAAAAGCACTTTCATACTCAGGCAGACAAGAGATTCTTATAGACGGATTTGAAAGTAATAAGATGACGGGAAGCCTGCTTAGAAGCCTTGAAGATATCCTGCTTAGAATGTATTTGTATGATGCTTCGGAAAGTGTACGGTTTGAGTACCTGTTTCACTTCAAAAAAAGATGAGGCAAGAGAAACTGACAGGATGGAGCTGGCGGGAAGGTACAGCGGCTATATAAAGCAGGAAGATACGGATGACATACAAAACGGGGAACTTAAGATATTTGCTTTTGTAGATTATAAAAAATGGGGATTTCAGATCGTGCCGGTATACAGACTTGAAGACACGCTATACGCAGGAGAAGGACAGGAATATAAGTTTGAAACGGATGAGTGGATTTGTGATTTCTTTGATGGAGAACACTAAAGACATAAAGGAGAAGCTAATGGAAAACAGATACCCTTTGTTTGAGACAGGAAGAATCTTAAAAAAAGAAGCACTTGAAGTAATAAGAGACTATCCCAGAGATTTGCTTGATATCCTTTATGAGGGTTATACAGACGGAGTCATAAGAGGATTAAGATTAAGTTCAGACCATGAAAACAGAACCCTTATTATAGGAAGGGGACTTGTAAAACTAAAAGGCGAGGTATACCTGATAAATAAAGAGGTAAAGGTATCCTACACCCATACCGAACAAAGGAAGTATCTTAGGTTAAAGCATAGTGAAATAAGGGATAAAGATTGGAAGGTAAGTGAAATAGAGGCTTTTCTTTCTGATGATGAAGAAAGTAAAGACGGAGAAATCCTGCTTTGCGACTTTTTATTAAAATCGGGTTTTGTATTAAGGGATACATATCTTGACTTTGCAGATATGAGATCGGAGTATGATACCATACATTTGATGAATGCCGATTATGCAGGGTATGGAGAAAGCTCCTTTAATATAGAGGTCTTAAAAGTATATGCAAGAGAGTACCTTAATACAAAAAAATGCGAAGAAACGGACAGAATTTTTTGCTATATGGTATTAAACAGTATGGAAGGAATAGAAAGAAGCATTATAGAAAACTATATAGCAGTTAAAGAAGGAAAGGCAAAAGGAACAAGCTTAAGCAATAAAGAAATTTATACCGGACTTTTAGATATATTAAGCAGTGCAAAAGACTCGGATGGACATAGAAGCCTTGGATTTAGTCCAAAAAAGATTTTAGTAGATTAGTGATAATTAGGAGCAGGTAAGTTTGCGAATAGCAAGGAGGAGAAGATGTCAAATATTATGCGTTGCCCTTATGGACATGTGTTTTCAAAAACAAGGAACGGCACTATATGCCCGACATGCGGCTTTGACCTTGATACCCCTGAAAAGGTATATGTGAACTTACGGAAAGAGTGCGGCCTTTCCCTAAAGGAAGAAAGACCGGTATGTGCATGGCTTGTATGCATAGAGGGAGCAAGAAGGGGAAAAAGCTATGTCATAAGTTATGGAGAAAACTTTGTGGGAACGGATAGGGATAATGAGATACAGGTTTTAGGGGATGAGAAGATGCTTGGTAAGTTCACCTTAATAATTTTTGATAAAGGGACGAAGGAAGCCAATCTGATTCCAGCTAGAGCTGACGGCATTGTATATATGGATAATAAACCTATATATGATAAGTATGTTATTAAAAATAAAGATATCTTGGAAATAGGTGGAAGCAAGTTCATGTATGTGGATTTCCTGACTGAATGTAAGAAGTATTTAAATGACTTTGAATATGAAGAAACAGATAATGAAGATAAAGAAAAATTTAATCCAAAAAAAGAGAAAAACTATAGGAAAATTAAAAGAGAAAAAGCTACTGAAGAAGAAAAATACCGAGATAAAATGCTAGGGAAGAACCTTTCCATGGAAGAAGAAAAGCCTATTTATGCATGGATTGTATGTATAGAAGGAACTCGTCAGGGAAAATCTTATAATATAACAGAGGGGAAAAATCATATAGGCAGTCATGACACCATGAGTATACAGTTTCTTGGAGATGAAGAGATAAGGGATAAAAAACATGCCGTTATAGCCTATGATGAAAGAAATTTGCAGGGAACACTTCTTGGAGAAGAGTCCATGGGATTTGTAAGATTAAATGAAGCGGCGATATATACATCAAAAGATTTAAAAGAGGGAGACATCTTGGAGATTGGTAAGAGTAAGTTTTTCTACTTTGATTTTGCAAAAGAATACCATCAATGGTAGAAAACTTGGAACAGAAATGTAAAATAAGGTAATTATGGAGAAACTATGAAAGGAAGCTTACCGTATTTTTATATAAAAGAAAATTTTGAAAACATAAGAGGAATACGAATATATACATCAGATGATATCCCAAGGAATATGGATACTCTTAACGAAAGATTTTTATGAACTGTCGAGGGATATTGTTCTTGAAATAGAAACAACAAAAATTTTTTTATATTTCCTGATTTGATGTTGAATGTATATCCTCTTATTTCAGAAAAGATTTAAAGAGGTACTTGTTCTTTTTTGATATAGAGATTTTTTTACAAAAAGAGTCATGCTGGCAGATAAAGCTAGCAGGAAGATAACAAGCTATTATTTACTGTATACTAAAAAAACTTATTAAAAGCTGATTTTTAACAAGCATTTTAAAAGCAGTCAGAGAAGATGATGGAAAAATAAAATTCACCATAAGCCTTGATTTTGCAGAAAGCTTAATAAGAAGAGGCGTTAAGGGAATAGAGTTTGTGGAAGTGTAGGAGGATGTATGAGAGAAAACCTTATAAAACTTGATATTTTTGATGTACTTGCAGTAACGACTTATGAAGCAAAACATGAAGTAGGTAAGCATGGCAGTGCAGTAATAAGAGCTATTATAGAAGAAAAAAGAGAAGACGAGTATGTAAATACCGCTAAAAATACAAGATGGGTAAGGGTTGATGCCCTTGATGAAGCGGATAAGGAGAGTACGATATTTTACGGACTGTTGGAAAGGATATGTTTTTTTAAGGAAAGCGGAAGTTTTCTTGTTGAAATGGAGTTGGTTACGGGAAGTGCCTTAATGGAAGGAAAAGTTCATACAAGAGGATTTTCTAAGGATACCGGAGAATACACCGATATACTTAATGCATTAAAAGAAGGATATGAAGAGGCATACTATATAACAGGAGAAGAAGGAAAAGGAGTATTACCCGGATTTTTGGTACAGTATGAAGAAAACGACTGGAACTTTATAAAAAGGATTGCAGCTTTAAAGCAGACAGTTGTAATGCCGGATTATCAGAGTAAAGGAGTAAAGTATTTTTTCGGTATGCCAAAAAGAGAAAGCAAGGTTTTAACTTCTGGTGATGTATGTATTGCCATAAATAAAGAGTATACAGTGTATGAAGTTAAATCAAGAGAAATCCATAGTTTAGGAGACAGGGTAAGCTTTAACAGAAAAGACTACCGTATAGTAAAAGTAGTATCTAAAACAGAGGGAAGTGAACTTTACCATACATATTATTTAACACAGGATATAGACTATATAGTAAAAAAAGAAAGCAAGTATGATTTAAAAATAATAGGAGCATCACTTTACGCTAAAATTACAAATGTAGAAAAAGAAAAGGTTAAGATAGCAATGGAGGATATAGAAAACAAGGATAAAGAGATAGGGAGATGGTTTGATTTTTCTACTGTATATTCTTCAAGAGACGGAGCCGGATGGTACTGTATGCCGGAAAAAGGGGATAGAGTAAGACTTTATTTTCCCACAGAAAATGAAGAAAATTCCTATGTATGCAGTGCGGTACATGAAAACGAGGGAGACGGAATAAGAACCAATCCTGAAAATAAGATTTGGAGAAATAAGTACGGAAAAGAAATAAGGCTGACACCGGACGGTATACTTATAAGTGCAGGTAGTGGGGACTATATAGAATTAAAGGATAATGAGGGTGTAAAGATAGTAAGCAGTGGAAGCATACATATAAAAGCAAGGGATACTCTTGAGATAAGCAGTGAAGATTCAAATATATCAATAGCAGCCGGTAAGAGAATCATGCTTTTACAAGACGGAACACAGATAATATTAAAAGACGGAATAAGTGTAAGTGGAGAAGGGGTTCATATAAGTTAACTTAGAACATCAGTTATTGAAAAAGCAACCTTATTATAAGAAAAAGGGGATTATATTTATGCTGATTATAGAAAAATTTAGAGCTGGAAGTAAAACTGCCGATTTACATGGTGGAAGGTTTTATGATAAAAACAGAGCCGAACATGCACGCAAGCCTTGCCATGTTTGGAGTACTTATGGAAAATCCGGCAGAAAGTATTTTTACTGATAAAAAGAACATGGATGTTCAGGTAAAACATGAGGGGAAGACTTTATTTAGGGGATTTGTAGAAGAACTTAAGATAGATTCCGATGCAAATGTCCACAGGTTTGAACTGAGTGCATACTCATACAGTAAAGAAGCGGATAAAGATAAACATACGGAGCTTTTTCAGGCTGTGAATGAAACATATATGGATATTTCACGAAGTGTAATAAAAAAATATCTTGGAGATATAAGAGTATATGATGTGAATGATAAAGATATTGAAAAGCCCCTACTTTGCTATAAGGAAAGTGCCTGGGAGTTTGCAATCAGAATGGCTTCAAACCTAAAAACTTTCATATATCCGGATATGACATCAGATAAGCCTATTATATCCATGGGGCTAAAAGAGGGAAAAGTTATTGAGTCTAAAGACATCATAAGTGAAAGCAGAGAAATAAAAAAGGATAAGGGGAATACACAAAGGAGCGAATATAGGCTAAGAACCTATGGCTCTTATGAGATAGGAGACAGGGTAAGAGTAGGTGATAGAGTTTTAGTTTTATATAAAAAAGAAGTGGAGTTTACAAAGGGAGAGCTTATATTTAATTTTTATGGAATAGAGAAAACAGATATAAAAGAGATGGCAAAACCCTTTTACAATGAAAATATCATAGGATTAAGCCTTATGGGGAAAATAAAAAAGTATGAGAATAAGAAGATATACATAAGCCTTGATATTGATAAAAAAGAAGCAAAATACGGGTTTGATTGGTATCCTGAAACCGGAAATACATTATATGCAGTACCTGAAGCAGGAGAAAAAACGGAGCTTTATATAGCAGGTAATAAGCTGGGAGAAATGTATGTAATACGAACCTTTGGCAGTAAGAGTAAGGATGAAAAACAAAAGACATTGGAAATAGGAAATCAAAGTCTTAATTTGTCAGAGGAGGGAGTAAGCTTTAACTCAGATGATGTACTGATGATTAAAGATAAAAGTCTTAAACTTACAGGAAACGGCGGACTAAGTATAAGTGCAGCCGGAAGAATAAATATAAAGGCTAGAAATATAAGAATGAATAGTAAAGATGATATAGTATATGTAAGTGAGTAGTATGAATTATTAATAAAAGAGGTACTTAGAAAGTTATCAATAATAATTTACGATAATGTAAACCTATATAAAATATTTCATATCATAAAAGTAATGCCATATTTTAAGAGGAAGATAATATGTGAAAAAATGACAATATATACTAAATTTAAGGAGGTTGTTTATGAAAGAGAATGGGAACGGTTTAAAAGAAATGTATAAATATAAAAAACAATTATCTGAATCAGGGCATGAATATGTAGTGAGGGGAGCAAAAGTCTCTTGTTCAAAAGGAACTATGTCTACAGCAGTACAATTGCCAAATGATCATGGAGTATATGCAGCGGACAACCGTCCACTCATTACTCAAAGTGATGTGAGAAATGATAATATTAAAGGATTTGGTAAATGTAAAGCATCAAAGAATAAAGACGAATTATGTAAACCAGCCCTTTGTAATTGGATTACAGGAACAACAAATGTAAAAATAAAGAATTCAATAACTAAAAAGAATGAGTATTTAGTTGGGACAGATTCTATAGCAATATGTAGGTGTGGGGGGATTGTTAAAATTGAGTCATCAGGACAGGTATCACCATTTGCCCTTGTAAGTGATCCCTCTAATGCTATAAAGCAAATTAGATATGAAGGTCAAGTAACATGGCAGGAACTTAGTAAAGATAAAAAATATGAAGAGATTATTTTAAAAAATAAAGACAACATATTATCAGCGGCTAAAAAATATAATATAGATCCAAAGATATTAGCGGCTTGTATATATGTAGAACAGAGCGAAAATGTAGATTTTAAGGATTATGACATAGACTATATTGCAGGAGGAGTAGGTTTTGATACTTCTTTAGGAGTCAGCCAGATAAAGCTATCTACAGCAAAGTTAGTGGAAGATAAAGGATATATAGATATAAAGGATGGAGATTATGAAGGATTCACTGATGTAAATTCTGGTGATGATAATACAAGATTAATTAATAGGTTATCCGATGATGAGATAAATATAGTATATGCAGCTGCCTATCTCAGATGTATGTTTGACGAGTGGGCACCTCTTGCTCCACAAGTGTCATCGCCTGAGTTGTTGAGTTCACTTTATAATTTAGGTCATCAACATCGAGGTGGTGGACCGTTGGGTTATATATTTGGAATTGGAAATACACCAAGACTGCCACATGATGATCCGCAGCCTAACCCTTTTGGAAACAGTGTCAAAGAAAGTTACAATAGAATGGGAGAATTATTAGAATAGGAGAATAAAGCATTGAGAAATTTATTATATGCATTTATTTTAGGGTTATGCTTTTCAGCTTTTTACAGCTATATTTTGCATCCCATACATTTAACAGCTAAATATAGTGATAAAGTAAAGGAAATACTGGAAAAAGAGTATAGTGATTATAGTAATTTGTGGGTATTTGTGCAGGGGGATACAAAACATGTGATTCGTGGTGTAATATTAAATACAGGACAGAATTTTTTGATAGTTGATATTAAACTTGCCGAATATGATTATAAGGCTATAAAGGTAATGATAGTAGGGGATAAAAAAATGAGAAAATCTAAATATATATTAATAATAGTATTTTTAGTAGGATTTTTAATATATCCTTACATCAAAGTAGAAATATTGACATATTTGTATTCTAAAGAGTTTTTTTATATTTAGAAAAGGATAATTATTTTTTTAGCAGATTATTATTATATAAAAAGTATTTGATTATAGTAAAAACATAGCACAAATATATTATAGTGGAGGCTCAATTGACTTGGTTACTTATATAAAAAAAGACGGTAAATGGGAACACTATATGTGGGAAACAATATGGTCTACAGGAACCGCAGATGATTTTTACATGGCCATTTTATCCTTAATAATATTGATATATTTTTCAAATATAGTTCAGTAATATAGTTATTGTATAAAGATATTAATGTAATATTTATATTACACAGTTCGTTGAATCTAATAAAAAGGGAATTTTTATGAAAACACATATTGATGAAAAAAAGTCGTACCTATAAAAACTTACAAATGAAATAGATTACACTATGTCATTGGATACAGGATATTATATACTGGGAAGTTTGGAGAAATTTGTCATTGAAGAGATATTTAATCAGTCAATTTCTGTATATATACCGTCTTCATTTATAGATATGCCTGATGAAATAAAGGAAATAAAATACCCTACCAATTTCAGACCTGAAATAATAAAAAAACTAATCTTGTAGGAGATATAAATTTAAGTTTTTAGTTTTTTTGAAGATAATGAGGATGTAGATATCGAAACTTTAGTGAAGGACTTTAAAAATCTCCTTTCTAAGACACATAAGGGTGTTAAGTTTTTTTAGATTCTACGAAACTTAAAAAAGAAGGTTATATTGAAATGCATTGTTTTGATTTCATCCTATCCGGGATAGATGAAAAAATCTACCACATGATAGGTATGGGAAAAGCCGGTAGGAAAATAATACAGACAATCTTTAATTGTAGTGAATCAAGTGCGAATGCATGGAAAAAAGCGGTAACGGATATATTTCAAACTATTGAACTTATAAGAAAGTAGAAGATGAACAGAGAAAACCAAAAAACAAAGTATTTTGAAGCTTTCAGGTATAGCCGGATAAGTGAAAAAATCGGAGAATATAAAGATTATCCTACCGAGAGCTTAGAAAAAGAGATAGAGGCACTGCTTATTGATGCAAAAGAAGAACAGGTTAAAAGAAAAGCGGATAATTTGACATATATTATACTGTTTTTTTCTTAATACAAGTCTTTATACAAAAATCTTATAAATACATGCTTATTGCGGCAGATGAAAGCCTGTATATAAATAAGCCACTAAGCATAAGATATTGGGTACCTGATTTTTATAAATGAGGACGCAAGCCTTATCAGGAAAGAACTTGTACAAAATAAAAGCAAAGATACCTGATTTAAGCGAAGCGGAGATAGAAGAAGGAATAAGAGTTGTTTTTAAAAAGGATATGAGGGCATTATTGCCATCCTTTGGAAGAAAGCAGTAGAAAAGGTACTTTGTGAGGATATGTTTAAAAATAAAGATATAGAAGAAATACCGTCTGTTCTTATTGGAGAATATATGGGAAATTGAAGAAAGTAGAAATTTTTAACAGATTAATTTATAATGCAGAATGATGTGGATTTTAGTGGTGAGTTTAATGAAAATCATTTCAGGGATTAAAGCACTGCGAGTTTGAATGAAACCTTCTCAATCCCCCAGCATAGCTGGGGAGACCAGAGGACGCTAGGGGCGATGCATGGAGTAATATAAAAAAATCCTCCGTTGTATACTAGATGTAGGTCTAGCAAACCAAATTAAAAATAACGGAGGTGTACATGGACAACTTAAGTTTATCACATAGTAGATATAATTGCACATATCATATAGTTTTTATTCCAAAGTATCGTTGTAAAATAATGTTTGGTAACCTGAGAAGGGAAGTAGGAGAAGCAATCAGTAAAGTATGTAAGATGGAAGGAGTAACAATAATTAAAGCGGCTACACTTCCGGATCATGTGCATATGTATGTATCAATTCCACCAAAAGCAAGTGTTGCGAAAATGGTAGGTAGAATATAAGTAATTAAGCCACATTTATGCGGCTACCAGTAACAAATAGACTGGTTTGTTAGACCGCCTTTAGTGGAAACACAACAAGCCCTGGAATGGCTATCACAAACCACCAGCAGAGCTGGTGGTACTGACTTGGAGGTGGCGTCTGATGAAAAAGGTAAAGAAAAGTTCCATAAAGTTAAGTGGTGATGTAAACATAGCATCCAAAGAAGTGGTTCTTAAGGGAAAAAAGTCAAAGACATGGGAAGATTTAAAAGAACCATATAAGGATAATTCAAAGGACTTTGAAAAGCTGCTTCCAAAGTTGCTTGGAGGTTTACCGGTTACGGCAGGAGTACCGAGTGAAAAAGATAAGCTTATGATAAAGCTTATGGGAGGGCTTGCAGTCTGTGTAGGGGTAAACATTACCAAAAATTCTAACGGAAGCTATGGCGTATCCTATACCAACGCATTAAACAGGGTAAGAAACAATGCAAAGCCGGTTACAGAAGAGCTTAACGAAGAACAGCTAAAGCAGGAAATCTATAAGATTATCTCAGGGATGCTTTAAAAAGGAGGTCCTGCATTTACCTCATGGAATGCTCTGTTAAAGGACCTTATGAAAAATCATGGGATGGAAGATTTTCTAAAAGGTGCAAGGGCGGCACTTTGTGCCATGACAGGAGACCCTGTAAATGCTAATACGGGAAACTTTATCTATTCAAAAGAAGACATTAAGATCCTCTCAAGGATACCTTTAAGCTTTACAAGGTTTTATAACAGTAAGGAAGAAAAATGTGGGGTGTTTGGAAAAGGGTGGAGGCATAGCTATGAAATATCTGTAGAAAAGGAAAAAAACGGATATATAGTACACCTTGCGGATGGGCAGGATGAAGCCTACCTTTTAGATGATGAAGGAAGGATAGTATCCGTTTTTGATGATTTTAACCGCCTTCAAAAAATAAAGGACGGGTTTGAGTATAAAAGCGGAGAAGGACTTTTGTATACTTTTAATAAAGAAGGAAGACTTCTTTGCATTAAGAGAAAAGACGGGGTAAAAGTATTATTTTCCTATGATAGTAAGGGAAGACTTTTAAGCGTTTCCGATAAAGTAGGAAACAGCCTTAATCTTTCTTATGATGAACAGGGGAAACTAAGAGAAGTAAAAGACCATAGCAAAAGAAAGATAGAGTACGGATATGAAAGCGGTCAGCTTACAAGAGTCTATTCTAACGGACAAAGAATGTATGATTATTTTTATGAAAAAGAACTTTTGATAAAAATAAAAAATCCTAGGGGAGTATATGTACTTGAAAACCTGTATGACGGAGCAGACAGGGTGAAGATACAAAGATTTGCCGACGGAGGAATAATAAGATATGAGTATGACAGCGAAGAAAGTAAAACCTTTGTAACAAACCAGAATGAAAATGTAGATGTACACATACATGACGAAAACTTCAGAAACATTGAAAGCGAATATGCGGGAGAGAGCGAAAGCTTTACCTATGATGAAATAAACCTTTTAACATCATATACGGATAAAAGGGGAAATACTACTGTATATGAGTATGATAAAAAAGGAAACTTGAAAAGCTGCATATACCCGGATGGGGAGGAGGAAGGATTTGAGTATGATGAAGACTCTAACATAAGCGTTTATTATAAAAATAAAGAAGAGATTGAAAGATATTCCTATGATGATAAGGGAAGGCTTGTTGAAAGGAAGAATGCTTTAGGAGAGGTTACCTTTATAGAGTATAAGGAAAGTGAACATAAAGAAGGTAGTGAAACCAAAGAAAGCGTTATCGTAACCCTTCCCGATGGTTCAAAAAGCAAAGTTTTTTATGATGAAAAGGGAAACATATCCCGAATAGAAGAAGAGAGCGGAAATGTTTTAACATACGAGTATGATGTCTTAAACAGGGTAAGCATTGACGGAAATAAAAACAGGACAGAGTTTTCATATAATGACAAGGACTTACTTACAGGAGTAAAGGATGCCATGGGTAACACTTGCAGATATGAGTATACCGAAAACGGCAAGCTGTCCCTTTTTGAAGACTTTAGAGGAAGCATTACAAAAACTTAATTATAACGAAATGAATAAAAATAAAGGACTTTACTTTGCCTGATGGTGAAAACTTTAAGATGGAATACGACCTTTGTCAAAACCTTACAAAAGAAATCCGACCGGACGGCGGGGAGGTAAGGTATGTTTATAATGCAGCAAATCTAGTAGAGAAAAAGATTTTGCAAAACAAGGGAGGGTATGAATATTGTTATGATGCAAACGGAAACCTTATATCGGTTATCGATCCTTTAGGGAGATAGTGAAGAGTATTCCTATGATGAAAGAAACAGACTGTTGTCTTTTTAAGGATAAGTCGGGAGCGGTAACGGAGTATGAGTACGGTAAAAGAAGCCTAAAAATAAGCAACGATATCGGTACATATACTTATGATTATGACATTCTAGGAAGAGTAGTGCTTGAAACCGATATGTTAAAGAATACGAGAAAGTATGAATATAATGAACTTGGAAAAGTGTCAAAGGTAAGGACGGGAGAAAAAGAAAACGTTTACATATACCAAAAAGGTGGACGTTTACATAAAAAAATATACTCTTATAAAAGGTATGAAGTATTTAGCTATGATAAAGTCGGCAACCTTATAAAAAGAGAAAATGAAAAGGGGGATTACATCCTTTTTAGCTATGACAGATTAAACCGTATTACCAAAGTAAAAAACAGCTTTTTACAAGAACAAAGCTTTGAATACGATGCCATGGGAAACGTAATAAAGGAAACAGATGCATTAGGAAACAGTACAAGTTATACCTACTCTCTCGGAGGAAAGCTGACCTCGGTTTTAGATTCCATGGGAAACAGAACCGAGTACGGATATGATAAGGCAGGGAGGCTTTCTACGGTATACAGGCATGAAGGAAGCAGGGAATTACTTTCATGTATTGAAGATGAAGAAAGAAAACATTCATTAAAAGAAATATCAAAAACAAGGGAAAGCTATGGTAAGAAAATATCAGCAAGCCTTAAAGATACCAATGTACCAAGGATAACAAGATATAAAAGAAACCTGATGGGAGATGTTGAATGTATTATCAACGCCTTCGGAGAGGAAGAGTACTTTTCATACGATCTTTTAGGAAGAGTGATACTGAAAAAAGATAGGGATGGGTATGAAACAAGGTATTCATACACCAAGGCGGGAGATATAAAAAGTGTTCTTTACGAAGACGGATATAAAGCGGAGTATGAGTATGACAGCTTGGGGAAGCTAAGTCAGGTAAAGGATGCACTTGGAGTTATAAGAATAGAAAATGACAAGCTCGGGAGGACAACAGAGGTAATTGATTATGACGGTAAAGAAGTAAGATATGAGTATGGAAAGGAAGGAAAAAGGTTAAGAACCGTATATCCCGACAGAAAAAGCGTTGATTACGGATATGATGAAAACTTAAGACTTGTAAATCTTATATCAGGAGATAAAGAGATAAGGTATTCATATGACGAAGAAGGAAGACTTATAAGAAAGGACATGCCTGATGATATAAGCAGTCTTTATGGATATGATGAAAGAGGACTTTTAAGCAGTCTTTGCCATACAAAAGGAAACAAAAAGATTGAAGAATACCTTTACGGATATGATTTACTTGGAAATAAAACAAATACAGTAAGAAAAAGGGATGTAAACTCAAGTGGAATAAAAGAAGATAAGAACAAAGAAAAAATCATACATAAGTTGTGGGAAGATTCATCAGTCTTTAACTATGAGTATGACAGCCTAAGCCGCCTCATATCTGTAAAAAGAAGAGAAAAGGAAGTTTGCAGATATGCTTATGATGCTTTTGGAAACAGAAGTAAGATGAAAAAAGATGGCATAGAAGTATCTTATACTTATGATGCCTTGGACAGACTGGTAAAGACAAGCGGATTATATGAAAATAAAACCTATGAGTATGATAAAAGAGGAAACCTTATAGGGGTAATGAACAGAGGAAAGAAGATAAAAGCCTATGAGTACGGTGCATCAGGTAGGCTTAGTTTAAGTTACTCTAATTCAGGAAATGTAAGAAGCTATGGTTATGACGGAATGGGAAACAGGATAGGCTTTAGAGAATACGGTGGTGGGTGTAAAGGTTTTGGAGAAAACGGACTTAAAAGTATAGGTGAACTTGACTTACCGGGAAGCAGCCCGGTATATGAAGAAAGGTATGTACTTGACAGAACAAAACCTTATAACAACATGCTGCAAAGAAATGTGTCAGACAGGGGAAAAGAGCATGCACAAAGTTATATTTGGAACTTTAATACCGTATTTATGGATGAAGAAGAAAAAGCCTATACATATCTAAATGATGAGCTTGGAAGTCCTATTCGTCTTCTTGAGCAGAAGAGTGAAAACCAGATAATATACGGCTATGATGAGTTTGGAAATGATACTTACGGTACACAGGGACAGGTGCAGCCGTTCGGATATACGGGATATCGATATGATAGGGTAGCTGAGACTTACTTTGCCCAGGCAAGAGAGTATGTAACGAAAGTGGGAAGATTTGCAGGAGAAGACTTGATAAAAGGAAACATAGAGCAGCCATTAAGCTTGAATTGGTATGGTTACTGCTTTGGTAATCCGTTGGGGCTTGTGGATAGAGATGGAAAGTTAGCAGGTGAGGTAAGCATAAGAAATTTATCAAGGGGACTTAATGAGAAAAATATAAGAATGTTTCTAGGTTTATCAGAAAATGAGGCAATACCCAAGTTAAAGGAAAATCAAATGTATGTATTGGAAAAATACAAAAGAGTGTTGGAATGGTAATAGTTGGTAGAGGAATTGTCATGGATAATGATAAGTATTGTGAATATTCTTTTGGCGGTTTTTGGAAAAAAAGTATGGAATTATCCAGTATTATAGATTACACAGAAACAAAGGGATATGTCTATAATGTTAAAAATCCAGAGGATTATTCTGGATTATTTATTGGAGGCTCAATTAATTTAGCATTAGGTGTTGAATGCGGAGCAGTTGCACCTGAATTAACATCAAATCCTGTTTATAGTGAAATCATTGCAGGAGAAGGACTTGGAGGCGGTGCAGGAGTGGGAATCACATGGTATAAACAGTTATCAGAAGGCTGGGTATATGGGGAAGCCCCAATTAATTGGCATAATCCGAGATTATCATATCCTTTTGGAGCTGGATCGTTGATAGTAAATTCTAATAATTTCTGCCAAATTAGTGTTTAGTATAGGGAGATTAAATGTTTATGATAAGCTTTACAATAAATGGTTCATGTATAACAAATAGAACAATAACAGAAATATGGAATATGTTTGATAAATTATCTTTAATAAAAATATTAAAAGATAAAAAATTTCAAATGATACTACAAGGTAAAAAGAGTGGATTTAAGCATATAGGATTGTGTTATGTGAAAGGTAGCATAGAAGAACAAGATAATGGATGTAAGATAGAATATACGATATTTCCAGAGCTTATATGTGTAGTTCTGTTTATACTCTATATTTTTGTCTGCGTATACAAATTATATATAGATGTAATGAGTGGGTTTAGTGGTGCTTTAAGTTGCGGAGCAGTAATTAGTGTTATACTTATGCTCTTACCTGCAATTTTAATTGTACTTGAGAGCAGAAGCCAGCAAAATGTATGTAAAGAAAGGCTGCAATATTTGTTATCAGAAGGAAAGACGATAATACTGTTATAGGTCAGTAGGTTTAATTTAGCTTAATCTTATTTAGAAATTCATATTTTATTGAGTTTCTTTTATTATAAAAACATAGTAAGTTTTGATGGAGGTAGCGTCTGATGAAAAAGGTAAAGAAAAGTTCCATAAAGTTAAGCGGTGATGTAAACATAGCGTCTAAAGAAGTGGTGCTTAAGGGAAAGAAATCAAAGGAATGGGAAGACTTAAAAGCACCGTACAAGGATAATTCAAAGGACTTTGAAAAGCTGCTTCCAAGGATGCTTGGAGGCTTACCGGTTATGGCAGGAGTACCAAGTGAGAAAGACAAACTTATGCTAAAGCTTATGGGAGGGCTTGCCGTCTGTGCGGGAGTAAACATTACTAAAAATCCCAACGGAAGCTATGGCGTATCCTATACCAATGCATTAAACAGGGTAAGAAATAATGCAAAGCCGGTTACCGAGGAGCTCAATGATGAGCAGCTAAAGCAGGAAATCTACAAGATTATCTCAGGTATGCTTGAAAAAGGAGGTCCGGCATTTGCCTCATGGAATGATTTGTTAAAGAACTTTATGAAAAATCACGGTATGGAAGATTTTCTAAAAGGTGCAAGAGCAGCACTTTGTGCCATGACAGGAGATCCTGTAAATGCCAATACGGGAAACTTTATCTATTCAAAAGAAGACCTTAAGATTATGTCAAGAATACCTGTAAGATTTACAAGGTTTTATAACAGTAAGGAAGAAAAAGTTGGAGTGTTCGGAAAAGGGTGGAGGCACAGCTATGAAATATCCGTAGAAAAGGAAAAGAACGGATATATAGTACATCTTGCAGACGGTCAGGATGAAGCTTACCTTTTAGATGATGAAGGAAGGACAGTTTCGGTTTTTGATGACTTTAACCGCCTTCAAAAAACAAAGGACGGTTTTGAGTATAAAAGTGGAACCGGACTTTTATATCTTTTTAATAAAGAAGGAAGACTTCTTTGTATTAAAAGAAAAGACGGGGTTAAAGTACTGCTTTCTTATGATACAAAAGGAAGACTTTTAAGCGTGTTTGATAACGCTGGAAACAGCCTTAATCTTTCCTATGATGAACAGGGGAAACTAAGAGAAGTAAAAGACCATAGCGGAAGAAAGATAGAGTACGGATATGAAAGCGGTCAGCTTACAAGAGTATATTCCAACGGACAAATGATGTATGATTATTTTTATGAAAAAGAACTTTTGGTAAAAATAAGAAATCCGAGGGGAGTATATGTACTTGAAAACCTGTATGACGGTGCGGACAGGGTGAAGATACAAAGATTTGCTGATGGAGGAATAATAAGATACGAGTATGACAGCGAAGAAAGTAAAACCTTTGTAACAAACCAGAATGAAAATGTTGAAGTACACATACATGATGAAAGTTTCAGAAACATTGAAAGCGAGTATGCGGGAGAAAGTGAAAGTTTTACTTATGATGAAAGAAACCTTTTAACATCATATAGTGATAAAAAAGGCAACACAACATTATATGAATATGATAAGGATGGAAAACTTACAAGGGTTATTTTTCCTGATGGACAGAGTGAAGGCATGGAGTATGACAGTGAGGGAAATATATCAGCTTATTATGTAGACAGTGAAGAAATAGAAAAAAATATTTTTTTATGATGACAAGGGAAGAATCATTGAAATAGAAAAATTTATTAGGGGAAGTTACAAGGATAAAATATAGAGAAGAAAAAGGAAGAAAGTGTTACAGTAATATTACAGGACAGTTCCACAAGAAAAAGTTTACTATGATAATAGAGGAAACATACATTGCATTGAAGAAGAAAGTGGAAATACAACAACTTATGAATATGACAAAACTCAATCGTGTAAAAAGCAAGTATTGACGGAGAAGGAAACAGAACAGAGTTTTTCTATAATAATGAAGATCTTTTAGTAGGGGTAAAAGATGCCTTGGGTAACACATGTGGATATAGCTATACCGAAAACGGAAAGTTGTCTGTTTTTGAAGACTTCAGAGGCGGAGTTACGAAGATAAACTATAACGAAATGAATAAACCAAAGGAGTTTATTCTCCCTGATGGCGAAATTTATCACATGGAATATGACCGTTGCCAAAAATCTTACCAAGGAAATCCATCCTGACGGAGGAGAGGTAAGGTATGTTTATAATGCCGTAAATTTGCTGGAAAAAAAAATATTACAAAATAAAGGGGAGTATGATTATCATTATGATGCAAATGGAAACTTGACAATGATTACCGACCCTTTAGGAAACAAAGAAGAGTATGATTATGATGAGAGGAACAGACTTATATATTATAAAAGATAAGGCAGGAGCTGTAACTGAATATGAATATGGGAAACATAGTTTAAATATAACGAATAAACTTGGAACGTATAAGGTTAAGTATGATGCCCTTGGAAGGATAATACTTGAGGAGGATGTTTATGGCAGCACAAAGCAATATGAATACAATGAACTTGGGAAAATAAAGAGAATAAAAACAGGAGAATTTGAAACTGTTTACGATTATTATAAGGGTGGACTTTTACGAAAAAAACATATCCAGATAAAAGATATGAGATATTTTTTTCTATGATAAAAAAATCTTAATATAATAAGAAGAGAAAACGAAAAAGGAGATTTTTATCTTATTTAATTATGACAAGCTGAATAGAATCATAGAATTAAAGAATAGTTTTTCACAAAGAAAATACTTTGAGTATGATGCTATGGGAAACATCATAAAGGAAACAGATTCTATGGGACATGAAACAATATATAAATACTCTTTAGGTGGAAAACTTATCTCGGTTTTGGATGCCATGGGAAACAGAACTGAATATGGTTATGATAAAGTAGGAAGGCTTATTACAGTATATAGGCATGAGGGTGATAAAGAGCTGTTGACAAGTATTAAATCCTATAAAGCTTATGAAGAAGAGAAACTTGAAACCGGTAATACTCCAAGGCTTACAAGATATAAAAGAGATTTGATGGGTAATATTGTATCTGTTACAAATGCCCTTGGACATGAAGAAACATTTTCATATGATCTTTTAGGTAGACCTGTGGGAAAGAAAGATGGGGAAGGCTATGAGACAACATATTCTTATACACAAGCAGGAGATATTAAGAGTATTCTGTATGGAGATGGAAGCAGTGTGGAATATACATATAACAGTCTTAGACAGCTGATTCAGATAAAGGATGCACTTGGTACCATAGAGATAGAGAGTGATAAGTTTGGTAGAGCTACAAAGGTTGTAGATTATCAAGGTGAGGAAGTAAATTATACTTATGGAAAGAATGGAGAAAGATTAAAGATCGCATATCCTGACGGGAAGAGTGTATCATATGAATATGACAAATATTTAAGACTTACAAGTCTCACATTAGGTAATAAAAGGGTAGATTACTACTATGATAAAGAGGGAAGACTCATCAGAAAAGATATGCCGGATGATGTAAGTAGTATATATGAATATAATGAAAGAGGACTTTTAAGCGGTCTTAGTCATTTAAAAGGAAATAAAAAAACTTGAAGAGTACATTTATGCTTATGATCTTTTAGGGAATAAAACAAAGATTGTAAAAATACCGTGATGTAAGTGAAAAAGGGAATAAAGGATGGTAACAAAGAGGAAATCATTCATAGATTGTGGCAGGATTCAGGTATATTTAATTACAGCTATGACAGTCTAAATAGGCTGGTAGAGGTGAAAAGAGGAGACAAATTACTTCATAAGTATACCTATGATGCCTTCGGTAACAGGATATTATTAAAGAATGATGATAAAGAAATAAGGTATACCTATGATGCACTGGACAGACTTATAAAAGAGGGAGGATTGCAGGGAAGCAAGACATACGAATACGATAAAAGAGGAAATCTTACCAGTATAACAGACAGAGGAAGAAAAATAAGAGCCTACGAATATGATGCTAAAGGTAGGCAGCTTAAGTTACTCTTTTTTAGGAGAAGCAAGATGCTACAGCTATGACGGAATTGGAAACAGGATAGGAATAAAAGAATATGAGTTTGAAAGAGGAGGATTTGGAGAGAATAAATTAAAGGATATTTCTGAATTAAACTTGATTCAAAAAGATCCGATATATGAGGAAGAGTATATCCTAGACAGAACAAGGGCATATAATAATCTTTTGCAAAATAAAGTTATAAAAAGAGAAAATAAAACAGTACAAAGCTATGCATGGGACTTTAATGCTGTATTTGTTGAAGAAGGTAAAAAAGAGTTCACATATCTCCAAGATGAGCTTGGAAGCATTATCCGCTTGCTTGAGGTAGAAAGCGAAGGACAAATGATATATGGATATGATGAATTTGGAAAAGATACCTATAATACACAGGGGGGAATGCAGCCCTTTGGATATACAGGATACAGATATGATAATGTGGCAGACACTTATTTTGCTCAAGCAAGAGAGTATGTAGCAGGTGTAGGAAGATTTGCAGGGAGAGATTGGGTAAATCCGGATTTATTTAATCCGAGTACATATAACAAGTACCTGTATTGCCATGGGAATCCTATAGTATATATAGATTTGGACGGGTTTAAAGAAGGATATGTTTATTATATTGATGATTTTAAGAATGAAGCCACATGGAGAGCAAAACAGCTTGAAAACCAAGGGGTAAATGTGAAAAAAATATCTTTGTCATTGCCTTCAAATCAAGATACTGATGGTAAGCAAGTTGCATTAGGGTTTATGAAAGAATGGAATAATATGGATGATACCGATACGATAGAGTATGTGTATATATTTAGTCATGGAAGTGAGCGAATGTTGCAGTTTGTGGATGGTTCTAAGCGTAATGCACTTACATTAAATGGGAAAAATAAAGCTGGAGATGCCGATGTGGCAGGTAGCATACAAGACTTACAGGGAAAGGATATAGAAAGATTATATATAGAGGCTTGTAATGCCGGTTTAGTTGAGTATATGCAACTTGTAGATGATGAATATACAAATGTAGCAAGTTTAATGTCTAAAAAGCTGATAGGTGATGGTGCAGTATATGCTTGGAATGGAAGCGTTTCATTTGGACCTCCGGCATTTAAACAGAAGTTTGATAAGATTGCAGGTAATGCAATAAGCTATGAGCCTAGAAGTTCTAAAAAGCAATCTCATTATGAGGAATTTTATAGTGAGTATATTGAAGCTGGGAAAATTAAGAATATGCATGTGCGATTGGGTCAAGTTATATATCATAAAGGAGAGTTTATGCGTAATGGATACTATCCAGGAACTTGCATAACTAATGGATGTGATGGGAGCAAATAGAACAATGAGAATTATACTGTTTACAGGAGTTGTAATTTTAATATTTCTAACAATATTTATCTTTAATATGAACAATAAAGGTATCTATGTTAAAAGATTATTATGCAGTAGTAAATTTTTGCGGAAAAATAATTTTTTTATGAATCGGTTATTGTAAATAATGGTCCAATTAAGGAAATTAAAGATAGCAGTTATGGGGAATATGGATATGGTTTTTAGAGAAGTATGTACTGCAGATGGAAGGAACTTTGTATTTGGAACAATGCGTGGTAATGTGGCTAGTTTGTGTAGAATAGAAGTTACTGGTACTAAATATAGGTTTGGGCGTTATAAAATAGGGGTAGGTACAAGTAAAAGTATTATTGAGAAAATATATAGGAATGCTAGATATTTTGAATATGAGCCAGAAGGATACTTGTCAGTTGTAGATGGTACATTTGAAATAAATTACTATTTTTGATAAAGATGATAATGTATATAAAATAACTGTAGGAAAGCAAGATTTTATGCATTATTAGCACAAAGTCTGATAAACACGGTATGTAACTGTATTAAAACTAAATATACAGAGCTGATAATAGAGTATTATTTATATTATGGTTTAGAAAAACGCTTGGAAGGTAGAGATACTTTTCAAGTGTTTTTTTCTTGAAAATTAACGGCAAGCACTGTATAAGATAATGCCTTATATTCATCTAATAATGAAATAATATGTACCAATAACTGCATAGTACTGTTTAGTTATAGTAGTGTATAGTGATGCAAGTTTTAGGTACTTATGGCTCAAGTAGCTAAAGTTAAAAAAATTGTTTAAAAACAATGATGGTGAAAAAGTAATAGTTTTTCCAGAAATAAAAAAATATCATGTATCAGTATAATAGGCACTTTTTTTGATAAAAAAACTAAATTATGAGAAGGGGATGAACAAAAAAAGCGTAAGGAGATTTCTATTTCGTACCTAACAAAAAAAATTGGACAGTTAAATCTATTGTCGGAAATATTCACATAATTTAATTAAATATTGTATAATTAAATTGGTAGGGCTTAGATAGATAAATATTGATGTAACTATTTTTGATATTAGGACATTTTTAGCACTAAAAAGGAAATCGGATATGTCTAATTTAAGGATAGAAGAAGTTTGCTGTTATAAGTTTTATTCCAGTGTTTAAATTACATATATCTAAACCATATTTTTATATTTCATAGAGGATTTCGCATGCCAAAAATGCAGGAGTCCTCCTTTTTTGTTTAAAAAAATCAGATTTGAAATTTTTGGATAAAAAGGAGGATTTTAGAAATGACAGATGATAGAAAATATATCTATGTAAAAGGTGAAAAAGATATATGTATCCGATGAAATATATAAAAGCATATAAGAAGCAAGTCAATCATGATGCTTATTTAAATAAATCAGATAAAAAAACATAAGGTTTACGGGTATGAGGGATTACAAGATTGATTTGAATTCCGTTGTAGATGAAGATGTGGATATCGAAAAAAATCATTGAAACTAAAAATGAGAATCAAGGATCTATATCAGGCACTGCGAAAGCTAAATGATGAAGAGCTAAAGGTGATAGATTCTTTGTATTTCAAAAAAATGACCATTCGTGATTTAGCAAAAGAGCAACAGGTATCTTCTAAGAAGATTTTTCAGTTTTAGGAATAAGATTTTAAAAAAGCTAAGAGAGATGCTTAAATAGTAACTAATTAAGTAGGGAGCAGACCAAATTTGTAGTTTGTTCCCTACTTTTTTAAAAAAATTTTAAAAAGTGGAAACAAAAGCATTTGAAAGTAAGGTTTATATATAGAGGGGAAAATTTTACCTTTGGAAAATTGAATATATTTTTTTGAAAAATATAAGAATCTTGTACCTTGAAAGCTAAATAGACCAAAAACAGGACATTAACCATTTATGGAGCATCTGTCAACAAACGCTAAGACCTTTCTGCTGGGAAGATGATGATTTGAGGGAATAACCACATATCCCCTTGTAATCTCGGTTTAAACATACACTTGCAAATACAAAGGATAAAAGAAAGTGAGCGACAAATTTGTATGACAAAAAATAGGTTTGGCAGTCTATTTGCGATGATGTAAATGGGGATAATGATACTTCTTTAGTGAAAGCCGGCTCATCTTGAAAGAGGCGGAGGTGAAATTCCTATGTTGTGTGCCAAGACACCTGTTAATGTCAGAAAAACTTAAATTACGAAAGGAAAAATTTCTTAGATGGATAAAGAAAAAAATAATTACAAAAACAAAGGAATGATATGGAACGAATTATTGCATTAGCTCTAGTTAAAAGTTTATATAATCAGGGGAAAATATCTGAGTTTGTCTTCAGAAATATAAGAAGTGATACGGAAAAGAAAGTTTCACTTGAAAATAGAAGCTATATATGATAAAATCAAAAAAGAAACAATGTAGGAAATAAAAAAGGAGAATGTGATGAAGGAAAGATTGATTGCAATATATGCACGAGTATCTACTGAGCATGAAGCACAGATATCAGCTTTAGAGAATCAAGTGCAGTATTACGATAATTTATTCCAATATCATCCCGAATGGAGATTATACAAGAGATACATCGATGAAGGAATTACAGGAACATCCGTTAATAAAAGACGGAGCTTTCTTGAAATGATGGAAGATGCTAAGAATGGAGCATTTGATCTCATTGTTACTAGAGAAGTGTCCCGTTTTGCCAGAAATACTGTGGATACACTACAACAAACAAGAACATTGAAAAAATATGGTGTAGAAGTATATTTTACAGAAGATAATATTTGGACAATGAATGATGAGGATGGTGAACTTCGTCTAACTATTATGGCAACGCTTGCTCAGAATGAGAGTAAAAAGACATCTACTCGAGTGAAAGCAGGTCAGAAAATTTCTTTTCAAAATGGTGTTATATATGGAAATGGAAATATTTTGGGTTATGATAAAGTTGGAAAAGACTTTATCATTAATGAGGAGCAAGCTAAAACTGTTCGCATGATTTATGATATGTATTTAGATGGTATGGGAATGCGGAAAATTCAATTTGCACTTGAAGCATCAGGAAGAAAGACTTCAACAGGACTGACACACTGGTATTCATCATATATAAGTAGAATATTAAACAATCCATTTTATTGTGGGGTTATACTATATAGGAAAGAATATGTTCCGGACTATCTTGAACAAAAGAAAGTTAGGAATTGGGGAGAAGTGGAGAAAGTTGTAGTAGAAGGTTCGCATGAAACTATTGTTAGTAAAGAAGAATTTGAAAAAGTAAGAAAAATGCTTGAGTCTAAGTCATTTTCTACTAATAATAGAGGGCGTAGGGGATCGCATAAAGCCGATGATGTTTGGTGTAGAAAGTTGAAATGTTACTGTGGAGCATCTATGAATAGGAGGGTTTGGCACAGAGTAAATGGTATTCCACAGTATTGTTATCAATGCTATTCTCAAGTGAAAACTGGAAGTATTGCTACTCGAAAAAAGAAAGGGCTTGATTTAGAGGGTATTTGTGATACACCAATGGTTCCGGGATGGAAATTGGGTGCAATGGCAGATATAATCTTTCAGAAATTTTGGCAAGATAGAAATGGAATTATAGAAATTGCAAATGAAATGCTGGAAGAACACTTTAAAGATGATAGAGATATTGATTTTCAAAGTGAGATAGAAGAAGTTCAACGTAAGATTGCGATTTTAGATAAGAAATTTGATAATCTGGTTGATATGAGAATGGCAGGAGAAATCGACAAAACAAAATTCGAGGATAAGAAAAAGAGTCTGTTTGAGGAAAAAGAAAAGTGGCAGAAAATGCTAAAATCATATCAAATAGATGAAGAAGTTTCGGACGAAGAATATGATCAACGATTACAAGTACTAAAGTATGGTTTGGAACAGAATTTTTAATTTTTTTCAACACATAGCATACCGGAAGAGGTAATAGATGCTTTTGTAAAGGAAATAATTGTATATCCGGACTGTTTTGTATGGAAATTGAATATAGTTGATGATGACTTTAAGTTACAGGTCGATGGTCGAAAAAATAATCCAACAGTTAGCCTAATCGAGAGTCCTACAACTGGCAATGGCGGACAGGCAGCTATTGCTGAGAGAAAGTAATATAATATATAGATAGATTTTGGAGCAGACGCGAGGGCGTCTGCTCTTTTTTGGTTGAGGGGATTTTGTTTCATTGATAAGTAAAAACAATGCTGTTACAATGACTATATAAGAATGGAGGTGCTTCGTATGGAGAAATCGGAAATATTAAATTTAAGAGTAAATCCTACACTAAAGAAAGATGCGGAGGCTGTACTTGGACGTTTGGGAGTTCCGATGTCTACGGCTGTAGATATGTTTCTTAACCAAATTGTATTGACCGGAGGTATTCCTTTTGCCGTGACTTTGCCAAGTGCCCCGGAGAGTATTGATATAACTAAAATGAGCATAGAAGAGATTCATGATAAGATACAAAAAGGATATGAATCTTATAAAGCAGGCAGGACACAGGATGCAGCGAAGACTTTTGATAAATTTAGAGAGAGCCATAATTGATGGTAAAATATAGGGTTGATATTACGGATGAAGCGCTAAGATATAGAGATAACTGTTTAAGTAGGAGTGGAGATAGTAATGAGTAGAAAATTTGATGATTTCTTAAATGAACAACTTAATGATGCTGAAATTAGAAGCGAATATGAAGCATTGCAACCGGAACATGACTTGATACAGGATATGATTGATGCCGGAGAGGAATTGCACGAGGCGATATCAGAAAAACAGAAAGATAGAATGATACAAGAAGCTAAAATAAGGAAAGTTCTTATTAGTATAGTAAATTTATAAGGGTAATGCTTGTTTTTTTACAATATTTTTTTACACTATAATATGTAACGAAGAGAGTTTTTTTGATAGAGATATTTTTTTGGGATATCATTTATAGACAGCTCAATTTTTTTAAGAAACAAATTATCAGATAGATATAAGCTATACTCAAAACTATTGAAAAGTAACAATAGGAGAAACTTTGTGTTGAAAGGTTTTATCCATTTGATATTGTTGAACTAAATATAAAGAATTATGAGAAATGGATAGGAGAACAGTTTAAATTATAATTATTTCAAACATAGACGATACTGTTAACTTTGTGGTATATTTGAAATATCAAAACATTATGTTTGTATGAGGTGAATAAGTAATGAGAGAATATTCAGTCGCATATAGTAATTTGACAAAGAGAATAAAAAGAAGAATATAATGGAGAAAGTAAAACTACAAAAGAAATTACTTTTTGTAAGGAGCAATACTATTAAAAATTAACACATTTCAAGACCTGATAATGGAAATAGCAGAGCTTTCGTATAAAAAAATCCAGATGTTATGTTATTTTTATCGAGGTCAAAGTAGTAATTACATTAAAAACGAAGTATACTACTTTATATCCGACTATATATCGTTCAAATAATGAAAAAAAGATATCAGATTTGAATTTGAAATATTGGAAAAAAAGCAACAAATAATCTACTTGATCAATTAGAAAAAAAATAATGATATTGATTCGGATGAAATGGGAGAAATAAAAAAATAAAATTACTTCAGTACTCAATTCTTCAACACTACGAAGTTTGTAAAACTCCATTATTAGATGTAACACAGTCTCTAAAGGTTGCTTGTTCATTTGCCATATTAAATAATGAAAATAATATTGGGTATGTTTATATATTAGGATTGCCTTATATAACAGGTAGAATTTCTGTAGATTCAGAAGATTATATTACAAATGTAAGATTATTAAGCATAAGCTGTAGTGCATCAAAAAAAGGCCATTCTTTCAAGAAGGATACTTGGTTCAAACTGAATTCACTTCTGATACTGATATAGAAAAAGGAGAATTAGATTTTAATAGAAGAATAGTTGCTGTCTATGAGTTTGAAAATAATAAGAAGTTTTTGGGGTTCTGAAAAATCCAATTAATAGAGAAAGCTTTATATCCAAAAAAATGATATAATGGAAGGTATTTGCAATAAGATTAAGGATGAAAAAAATATAACCTTGATGATGAAAGCATTGATAAAACTTTAATAGGTGAGTTTTTTTAACTTTGTGGAGCGCTTTAGAAGATGATGTAAGGCACAAAGTAAATAATAATAATTTCCGGCAAGGGATAATAACACTTTCTAAAAAAATAATTCACTATATAAGAAAAAAATTTCAGTGGAATTGATAGTTTACGCAAATTCAGAAATGAACTTGTCCACGAAAAAAATAAAGTCCATAATATACAAATGCAGAAAGAAATAATTAAACTAAAAAGATATACTAAGAGAGTTGAATATAAGGGTTTAGTAAAAAAAGTGGTAAGTTTGAAGCAAAAGGTAATAAGTGTTGGAATGAGTTGATTTTTTTCAGTCAACTTTTATATTCGGAATCTTTTTGAAATTACCATTTTGTTGAGAAAAGGTACTTTTTAAAAATCTTATAAAGAATTTTTTTGTATAAAAAAAGTGTATTAATTTATGAGACCATTATAGACTTATCAACTTTATATAAGCACTATGCTTATTAAAGTGCGACTAAATCTTGTAGTTATCAACTTTTTAGCTTGAAATTTGTGCTTTGCACAAATTTATATTTGTATATGCAATAAGGATTGCGAACGAGCTCAGTGAGATTCGCAATTACCTATAGATTCTTAAAATGAGGACTTCGGCAGAAGACAGAGATTTTATATAAGAAAATAATATGGAAAAAAACTAGAGTTATCTCTTGTATGACGTTTAATGTATTTTTTTATTTGAGCAAAAAGACAAATTTAATTTTTTTAACAATATAATTTATGACGTGATGCAAATTATGATATACTCCTTAGTAAGTCTTATAGGAAGGGTATTATTTTTATGATTTATAATATTGCATCTTTTTTTGCCGGTGTTGGTGGCATTGATTTGGGGTTTGAAAAAAACTGGTTTTTTCAAACTGTTTATGCAAATGAAATAGATAATTATCCTGCAAAAACATTTGAACAAAATTTTAGTATTAATGTTGACTGTAGGGATATTAGAGAAGTGGAACCTACAGATTTTCCGAATGTTGATATTATTATGGGTGGATTCCCTTGCCAAGCTTTTTCTATTGCCGGGTACAGACAAGGTTTTAATGATGAAAAGGGAAGAGGAAATCTTTTCTTTGAACTAATTCGCTTGATTCATGAAAAAAAGCCACGTGTTGTATTTTTTTGAAAATGTAAAAAAATCTTGTTGGTCATGATGGTGGAAATACTTTCCAAGTGATATTAGAATCATTAAAAAAAGAAGGGTATCATTATTGTTACAAGGTTCTTAATGCAATGCATTATGGAAATACACCTCAAAAATCGTGAAAGAATATATATAGTTGGTTTTATAGACTATAATGATTTTTATAAAGTTCTCTTTTCGGATCCAATTCCTTTAACAAAAAAAGCTTTCTGATATTATTAAATTTGAAAGTAAAGTTGATGAAAAAAATACTATTATACGAAAGATAAATATAAAGGTGAAATATACAAATTATTAGAAGCAGAAATGACTAGTTATGATTCTATATATCAGTGGAGACGCAAATATGTCAGAGAGAACAAGTCAGGAGTTGTACCTACGCTAACAGCAAATATGGGGGAGGGAGGTCATAATGTTCCACTTGTGAAAACAAAATTTGGTATAAGAAAACTTACTCCACATGAATGTTTTAATGCACAGGGATTTCCTGATAATTTTATTCTACCACAAATGGCTGATTCTCGACTCTACAAACAAGCTGGAAATTCTGTCTGCGTAGAAGTAATACATCGTATTGCACAAAATATTGCTCTAGCACTTTAAAAATAAATGCTCACTAGAAATTATCTAGTGGGCATTTATGCTCTATTCTATGTCTATATCATTTAAATTGTAAAATCTTTCATATGTACCTAACTCACAAAAATCTATAGAATAATTTAACTCACTATTTTTTTGTAAAAAAATAACTGAGTCAATACCATACTCTTTTAACATTTCATATGTTACTACAGTACCTTCTTCTAATTCTAATACATCTCTGAGTAACCATTTGCCAAGTACACTATTAGGATTACTCATAATAGATTTTCCTGTAACCCTACGTTTATCCTCAAGTAATTTATCATATTTGCCTAAATTATCATATTTTTTATTGTCCATTTTAGGATATGCATTTTGACAAACTTTAGCGCTTATACACGTACCATCAGGAAGAAGCAATTCAAATGGTATATCTTTTGCCGGAAAAAAATCTTCATTTCGTTCCCTATCTTCGGCAGGATATGGTATATAAAGTTCATTAGGGTTCCTTGGTGTAACCTTATCCAGATATCTATTACCTTCATTGTCTATTTTGTAACTAGAACGTGCACCGTTCCACTGGTTTAATCCACTTTTTTTCTGCAACAAATTTTTGTTCCGTCAGCTTTAGTTGAATACAATCTTAAACACAATTGATTTTTTTATTTGAAGAAGTATTATTTGAAATTTCTTCACTAAAAACCTAAATTTAAATCACTTTTTAAAAGTATTAGAAAGTAGTTCATATGGATCTTCTTCTATTTCAACTTGAAATTTATCCAGTAGTTCCATTTCATCAAAAATTCATATACAATGTATTTTTTTGAACGGCTGAAATGATACGTGTGTTTAGAATCTGAAAAAAATAGATACTATTTGCATTACCCCTACCGGTATCTAATACTATATTATCAATATCTATATAATCAAATGTTGCTTCATATATACACATAGCACCTGGAACTCTCTTAACTATATGGTACAACATTTGTTTCAAGCCATGAACATTTAAAGTGGTTTTTATTCTTTTGTTCCTATATTTAGCAATTTCAAGCACAAGATCCATACCATCTAAATGTTCATATTGTGGTCTCAAACGTCCAAATTCTGCTACCTTTTGATTATCTTGACCTACCCATGTTTTTAATCCTATTCCAAAACCATCATCGCTACATGCATCCGCCGAATCATCACTTCTAGAATTATTTTTCACATTAAAATACTTTGCAAAAATATTTTCGTGTGCCCTATAATATAAATATGGTGTTTCTGACTCGGAAAAGATTCTAGATATTTTTCCAACAATGTTCAGCATATTTTTATAAGCAACTTGTTGTGACTTATCCTGCTTATCGTAAAAACATATTACTTTACTCCTTGATAAAAATTATATATATTATAGTAATAATTGAATTATAATAAAAGCCCTAAGCATTAGTATAGTTGTATTTTTTTAATGAGATTTATCATAATTATAAAATTATGAAGGTAGTTAATGGACAAATTATAAAGGAGATTTGCAAAAATTGGTAGAAACTAGGGCGTCTATTATTTTTGAGAATGAGAATTCATGACACTGTAAGACTTTTAAATTTAAGGTGGAATATACATAAAGTTGAGTTATAATATTGTAAAGTGTTGTTAAAAAAATGAAATAGGAATCAAAAAAATGTATAAATCAATAGATTTATTTGTAGATATCCGGGGGTAAGACTTGGCTTTTTACATGGAGGTGAATATGCTCATAGGTAATAAGTGGGAATGGGCTGAAGTATATGTCCTTTTAAGACTTTTGTCAGAAGAAAAGATGTATGCTACGTACAATGAATTAAATAAGCTTGAGTATGTTTATTTTTCCTATCATTAAAGCACTCAAAAGAATAAAAACAAGGGTGAAATCAAAGAGTATACCGCTGGAGAAATCATATCGATTTATATTAATGGAGAAAAAGGTGAAGGAATTGCCTGTGACAGAGTTTGAATCGAAGTACGGAAATCTGTTGAACGAAATTAACAGCAAAGATTCAAAGTACGCATTTTCTGTAGAAAGTACGCAGAATTGCGTAGATAGAATTTTGTGTTATAAGATTTTAACACCTTCAATGGATAAAAATGATATGATGATAAAAATAATTGATGCAGATACAGTATACAGTCCGACTATAGGTTCATCAATGAAATTCGAATTGGGTTCATATCCTACTTTGTTGAACGCAGGAAAAACTACAAATTTTATCTATAAGATAATTAAAGAAAATGGAACTCTTGAATACCGAAAGATGAACAATCAGATCTTTGAGGATAATTTGGTACTTATCGACAGCAATATGGATAAAATTATTGCCGAGACTCTTTTATATTTTTATAAAGACGGAATCAGAAACTGCAATTAGATGGTTGAAAAACTTGAACAGGAAAATCCTATGAACTACTGTAATGTAAATGCCTATAGATATAAGTTTAAAAAGTTTTTGACAGCTGTAGTATTGGGAATGAAACCTGCTACAGTTTGGGACGGTTTGGATGAGGCTATAGGTGGCTATATTGTAGTTACAAAGGAAGGTAATGTTCTTGCTTATCATATATACAACAGGAATTACTTTGAAGAATATTTTTTAAGTGATACAAAATATGAAACAGCATCCATATCAAGACATGATTTTGGGGAAGTCTACAGTGAAAACGGAGAAGACTTTATAAAACTCAATTTGCAGGTGAGATTCAGATAATGAAGAAGAGTAAGCCGATGACCAGAAGTGAAAATATGGCAAGGGTTAAAAACAAGAATACACAACCTGAAGTTTATTTGAGAAAGCTTTTGTGGTATAGGGGTTTTAGATACAGATTAAATTATAAGAGTTTACCTGGAAGTCCCGATATCTATATTCCTAAATACAAGGTTGCCATATTTGTGAACGGATGCTTTAACACATGCATGAAAATTGCAGGTATGCATCCATCCCTAAGAATAATCATGATTTTTGGAAAAGTAAGTTGGAGGGAAATGTTCAAAGAGATAAGCAAAACTACATCAAACTTGAGAGCATGGGCATTGATGTTATAGTGGTGTGGGGATGTGAAATCAAACAGATGATGAAAGATAAGATTATAGAAAAGAAAAAGACGGATTATCTCGCCAATCACATTTTTTCTACGCCAAAATCCAAATAATGGCGATAAAAAGGAGGTGAAGCTTTGAGAGAGGTGTATGCATTAATCAGTCGTGTAATCCAGTTTGGAAATAAAAATTCATGAAAAAAATATTATGATATTTTTACAGAAAAATGGTATTGCATCTACATATTTACCATCCGCAAATATATGCTGTTATAGATAAGATTGTATATAAAAATATATACCTGGAAGGACATTGAGTCTGAAGAAGCAATTCATGATGATGGTAAGATGCATTATTTTGATTTACTTTAGACCATTAAATAATAGTGCTGTGTCAAGTATATTACATATCGCTAAAGCTATTTATAAAAAAATGCTCGGAGAAGCGCTATATTGGTTGTTAGAAAATATTTTTTTAATCTATGGAGATAATAAATGAACGAACTTGAACTTATAGGGTTTGAATTACATAATTTAAATTTTTATAAAAAGAAACTGATTTTTATTTTTACTAGATAAATTAAATACATTTATAGGAAATAATAAATCTATAAAGTCCGAATTGTTGGATTGCTTGCTAGCTATAAATGGCTTTTAAAACAGAAGAAATAGATAAAAATTCTCTTTTTTAAACGAAAAAGAATTTCAAAATACAAAGATTATTATAGAATTCAAAAACAGATGAGAAGTTTAGAAATATTGCTTCTAAAGTATTGAATGATAGTAGTATTATTAAGGATAAAAATAAGAATAGGAATTACAGAAGAAGGCACATTCAATATAGATATCTTTCATCACAATGTGGATGTTGTGAGTATGAGTCAAATGGTAAAACTGCTAAAAAAAGTAATATACCTAGATTAGAATATTTTTCATGATATTGATGATAATATAATGGAAAAAGGTTATACAGTCAAATAGACCTAAAGGTACATTATTAGTATTTGATGGTCTAGAAAAGTATTGTATGGAAAAGAAACTTAGTTTGGAGGAATATTGTAAAAAAGAAATTGGCGAATATAGGATTGTTCATTTTACAACTGCACCATATATAGTAAATTCTACAGAAATTGAGAATAATATAATTGATATAGATCGAAAGTTTGCTAAAGTGGACATTAAAGACCAAAGTTATGACTTTTATAATATAGAAAAGTTAATGGTGCCTGTAACAGGAGTATCAATATTTGTTTTATTATTGAGGTTATTACATATATTTGTATTGGTAAGTTATAGTGGCGACAATATTGAATTTCTCGATAAGGTTTCTAAATCTCTTCTTACTTTTACAAGAGAAGTAATTATAATGATTTTTAATAATAATTTTATTAAGCCTGTTAAAGTCAAAGTTTAATGATTTCATAATGCAAATTAGCATACTAATTCTTTTTGGTAATCTTATTAGGTACTATATTCTTTAACTTTGAGATATGTAAGTTTATAGTAGTGGGAATTTTTTTATGTTTATTTACAGTATTATATACATTTGAAAAATCTAATGATGAAAAAAATATATGATAATCTTTATTGCTCCAGTTATAGGTGCTATAAAAAAATATTCTATCCTATAATAATGGCAGTAGTTATAGCAATAAATTTAGCTTTTACACTTTTTAATATCTATATTTTTTTACATTCTGCTCATATAGATTAGTAGGTAAATCTTTATTAGAATTAGTAGATTTTTGTACTAGAATACTTAGAAAAAAAACCTTTTCAAATATGAGTAATATTGCTGAATATAATATAAGTAATTTAAACTTCAGTAAGTATATGATTTTTAATAGTATTTGTCGCAGTTGCACCATATATGGTAGGTGTAGCAAAGATAATTACAAAAATTATATTTAGCTATGTTAACAAGCCGTTAATTGTTTCATCACAAAAAGCTGTAGATACATTTTTGTAATGTAAAAAAACATTGAGAATAATATTATATTTTATTGCATTTATATATTATTTTACTACTTTTTATAGTAAAGTTTGAATCTGATAATTTTGAGCTAATAAAAAGAAGGGTTTTTTTAACATGGATTATATTAGATGTAGTATTATTTGGTATATTTGAGTGTATTGATGAGCGTATTTCAAAAAGAGAAAAAGAAAGAGAAGCTGAAATTTCATAAGAAAATATTAATGTATTTTTGATGGCTCAATAATGGATAAAAAAATAAATTTCAGCTATATGATATATTTTTTAAAATTTGAAAAAAATAAAGTTGATAAATTTTTATTTTTAAATTTGGAAGTTTTAAATTTAAAAAAAGAAAATTATATCAGTGAATATTATAGTGATTTGTTTAACTTGTATGATTGGATAAAAAAACAAAGAGTTTTTGCGTCAGGAAGTCTATATAAGTAGTTTAGAAAAAAATAAAAAGAGATTATTGATTCTAAAGAAATAGAATTAATAATATCATAATTTATGACTAGTTTTAGATACATATTAGTTGCAGTTTATTTATATTGAGTTATTCACAACACAATATTTGAAATAAAGACTGCGATAAATCTTCAAACTTAATCTATGATTTATAATTGACTTGGTACGTACAAAAAAATGGTTTGTCTTCCCTTACTTATAGTTTCTAAGATAAGCCTAAGGATTATTTTTATTAACCAAAAAAATTTCTCCGAATTATATATTTATAATATTGTTATGGGATAAATTACAGACAGTGAGAATATATTAGGACTATAATTGAGGATATATTATAATCTCGCCAGCATTTTTCTCGCTATTATTTCTTTTTAATAGCCAAATATGCTATAATGGCGAGAAAAGGGAGGTGATGTTTTGAGAGGATTCAATTATTTAAGGCTTATGGAACTATCTCTGCCTGTAAATATATATCATACAATTGCAAAAATTCACGAATATAAGGGGAAGCAAGAACTTTATGTGAAAAATTATCCTGATGTTTTGGATAAGATGATTGATGCAGCTAAAATACAAAGTACGAAGTCTTCGAATGCTATTGAGGGGATTTATACAAATGATGTAAGACTTAATGAACTGATGAAAAAAAAGGCAGAACCGGAAAACGGGAATGAGGAGGAGATTGCAGGATATAGGCATGTACTTGACATTATTCATGAAAATTATGCATATATAGAATTTAATAAAAATGATATCTTAACTCTCCATAATCAGTTGTATTCATATTCATATGTAAACTATAAAGGAAAATTTAAGACCCTAGACAATACTGTTATGGAAGTAGATGCGTTAGGCAACAGAAAAGTGAGATTTCAGCCGGTAAGCAGTTTTGAAACTGAAAATTACTTTGATAAAATGGTTGAGGCTTATAAGAAAGCGGTAAAAGAAAATATTCCGGCATTAATTTTAATACCTGTGCTTATACATGATTTTTTATGTATCCATCCTTTTGATGATGGTAATGGAAGGATGAGCAGATTACTGACATTACTTTTACTTTATAAGTTCGGTTACTTTGTTGGAAGGTATATAAGTATAGAGATGCTGATTGAAGAGAGTAAAGAGTCTTATTATGAAGAGTTGAAAAGATCAAGTGAAAAGTGGCATACAGGTGAAAATGATGAAATCCCGTTTATAAGATATATGCTTGGAGTTTTATTAAAAGCGTATGAAGAATGTGATGACAGATTTAACCTTATTGGAAATGAAAAATTGACATCACCGGAAAGAGTATTACCTGTTATTCAAAGGTCATTAGAGCCACTTTCTAAAAAGGATATTATGATACTTTGTCCTGATATATCGCAAAGGACTATAGAACGTGCTTTAAAGGAATTATGTGATAATAGTAAAATAAAACAGGTAGGAAGTGGGCGGTCAACAAAGTATGTTAAGCTTTAGAAGCAAGTGAAGAAAAAATTGAACAATTTGCTTTTACACGGAGGTAAATATGTTTAAGGGGAATAAGTGGGAATGGTCTGAAGTATATGCTCTTCTAAGGATTTTGGCAGACGGAAAGATATATGCTACGGATAGTGAAACCAAAGAATATACCGCCGGAGAAATGATATCGATTTATATTAACGGCTTTAAAGTGAAGGAATTGCCAGCAACAGAGTTTGAATCAGAGTCAGTAAACCTGTTAAATGAGATTAACAGCAAAGATTCTAATGGGGCTTTTTCGGTAGAAAGTACGCAGAATTTTAGGAATAAAATCTTGTGTTATAAGCTTTTCACACCTGCAATAGATAAAAATGATATCATGGTAAAAATAATTGATACAGATACAGTATATAGTCAGACTATGGGTTCATCAATGAAATCCGAACTGGGCTCATATCATACTTTGATGAACGCAGGAAAGACCACAAACTTTATCTATAGAATAGTACAAAATCAGTCCGATTTGATAAGAGAAACGAACGAGATATATAAGGTGACAGGAGAAAAAAATCATACAGATGTCAGGGGACGTATAAATAAAATAATTAAAGAAAACGGAACTCTTGAATATCGAAAGATGAATAATCAGGTTTTTGAAGATAATTTGGTGCTTATCGACAGTAATATGGATAGAATTATTGCCGAGACACTTTTATATTTTTATAAAGACGGAATCAGCAACTGTAATGAGATGGTTGAAAAACTTGAACAGGAAAATCCTATGAACTACGGTAATGTAAATGCCTATAGATATAAGTTTAAAAAGTTTCTGACTGCTGTAGCATTGGGGATGAAACCTGCTACAGTGTGGGATGGTTTGGATGAGGGCACAGGTGGATATATTATAGCTATAAAGGAAGGTAATGTTCTTGCATATCATATATACAACAGAAATTATTTTGAAGAATATTTGTTAAGTAATACAAAGTATGAAACAGCATCCACATCAAGACATGATTTCGGGGAGGTATACAGTGAAAATGGTGAAGATTTTATAAAACTCAATTTGCAAGTGAGATTCATATAATGAAAGATAAGATGATAGAACAGGAAAAAGAGGATTATTCTCGCTGGTAGTCATTTTTTTCATAGCCAAATACTTTAAAAATGGCTATGAAAAAGTCATCATAAATATTTTTTTAATTAACACACTGCGGTAATACCGGAAAGGAGTAAATATATGAAAATAATATATGCCAATGCTGACATGCTGTTTTACTTTATATTTATATTTTTTTAACTATTGTACTTTTTAGTATTGAAAATTTCAAAATATAAAAGAGACTCTAATGTGGTAAAAGTTATAAAAAAATATACTCGCTATTCCTGTCGTCATTTTTAAATATATTGATTTTTTTAATGATTTGAATATTTCAATTCAGCTTTTTTAAAGATGAAAATAAAACAGATAACAAAAAAAGTGAGTATATATATAATGGACCTACAAAAAAGATATGAAGAATTAAAAAAGCAAAACTTCCCCGATGGTGAAAGAATAAAATTTATTGCGGATTTAGGCGCAAGTGACGAAATAGAATATCATTATAAGCTGATTTGCAAAGACAGAGATGAAGGTACAAACTTAAATCTGTCCGGTAGTTTTTATAAACATGATAAAGAGGGCTTAGAGTATCTATTTACAGTTTTAGATAATGAGAAAGAAGAATGTCTAAAAGTTTTTGCCGCATACCTTATGGCTGAAACTCTTTCAAAACTGAGACATAGAGATTTTTACTTAGAGTTTTGCAGCAGACTTATTCCAATTATGACTTCGCTTATAGAGATAAAAGATGCTTTGCTTCGACAAAAGATCATTATAGCTCTCGGATGGATAGGCTCTTTAAATGAGATTGATATTTTGACAAAGCAAATGTCGGAAGATAAAGACAGTCTTTGCAGAGCATGGTCAGCATCAAGCCTTATGCAAATGTCATTTCACGGAATTGATAAGGAATTGTTGCAGGAAAAGACAAAGTCATGTTTTGCTTTAGCAATTGCAGCAGAGACCGATTTACATGCCTGTGGCATTATGATAGAGGCGGCAGGGATTTTATTTGGAAAGAAATGGATAAGCTCATCGGCTGTGGAAGATGTGGATGCTGAGAAAATAGAAAAGGCGAGAAAGTCGGCGGTAAGATTTTTGAATAAATAGAAAACCGGGACTGCAAATTGCACATCGATACATCCTATATTACAAAATAAATTTGACGTCCGGCCTGATTTTCTGTATAATACTTTTCGTCAAAAAATGACGTGGACTTAAAGGGGAGCATAATATGCTACCCTTTTATTATTCGGTTAAGGAGGTATAGCGTATTAAAGGTATAAGAAAGAATTTAAGTTTTGTATTTATTATATTGATGTTTGCACTGTTGGTTTCAGGCTGTGCAAAGAAAAGTGAAAACAATAATATTCATATCGGAACAGGTGGGACAGGCGGTACATACTTTGCGTATGGAAACGCCTTAAAGGATGTAGCTGAGCAGGAAAGTGATATTGATATGAGCATACAGATAAGTGCCGGTTCTGCGGCAAATCTCAGATTGCTTGAAAACAATATCGTCGGTATGGCAATAGTGCAAAATGATACTCTTACAGATGCTTACAAAGGAAAAGGTGAGTTTGAAGGTAATCCTTTAAAAACAACCAAGGCAGTTGCAGGACTTTATACAGAGAGCTATCAAATAGTTGTAAATAAAAAGCTGAAATTGGATTCTGTGGAGGATTTGGAAGGACTTAGAGTTTCAGTAGGTGAAGAGGGCTCGGGTGTTTTGAAAAATGCAAAGAATATCCTTAGAGCTTATGGTATGACTGTAGATGATATTGATGTGAGATATCTGTCATTTGAAGATGCAGCAAATGCCTTAAAAAACGGGGAGATAGATGCATTCTTTGTAACGGCGTCGGCACCTACAAAGGCAATTTCGGATTTGGCCGATTTAAATGTACCTATTGATATTCTTTCATTGGATGACAGGGCAATAAGATTTCTACAGGACAGCTATAACGGATATAGCGTTACTACAATTAAAAAAGGTACGTATAAGGGTATAAATAAGGATATTACCACAGTTGGAGTAATGGCTGTGCTTGTTGCAAACAACAATATGAGTTCAAGAAATATTGAAACTGTATTAAATCTTATAAAAGCACATCAAGATAGCTTCAATAAGATATCAGGTAATACTGTAAATTTTTTTGATGAAGCAACTTTAAACAGTATTGTGGTACCTTTCCATAAAGCGGCAAGTGAATGGTACAGTGCAAACGGAATAACCGGATTGAAGGCTGAGGTTAAGGCTGATAATGTTCCAAGAAAAACTTTGAATCTGGATATGTACCAGACCGTTGCGGTTGCGGTACTTGCACTCTTTATAGGAGTACTTTTAAAGGAAAGAATAAAATTTTTAACAACATTTTGTATTCCGGCTCCTGTGGTAGGAGGAATGATCTTTGCTATAATATTCTGTGCATTGTATGCGCTTGGCATTCTTGAGATAAATTTGATGAAACTCTTAGAAATGTATGCATGGTTATGTTCTTTACTTCAGTAGGATTCCAGGCAAATATGAAGGTGTTAAAGAGTGGCGGTAAGGGTACATTTATCTTCCTTATATTGGTATTGTTACTTATAATATCCCAAAACTTTGTAGCAGTGGGACTTTCAAAACTTCTTGGTATAAATCCGTTTATAGGTATGTGTACAGGTTCAATATCGATGATTGGAGGGCATGGTACTGCCGGAGCCTTCGGTCCTTTGCTTGAGGATATGAATGTTGACGGTGCAACCACTTTGGCTACGGCAGCGGCTACTTTCGGACTTGTGGCAGGTTCACTGATGGGAGGTCCGTTGGCAAACAGTCTTATAAAAAAGAAGAGCCTTATGGATACTGCAGTATATGGAGATGACAGTATGCTTGTTGAAGAGGAGATAAAGCACAGAAGAGAGGTTTCAATGTATGCACCTGCAGTGTATCAGCTTACATTGGCAATGGGTATAGGAACTATTGTATCTTTTGTACTTTCAAAGACGGGTATGACCTTCCCGGTTTATATAGGTTCTATGATAGTTGCGGCTATAATGAGAAATATCAGTGAATATACGGACAGCTTCAGAATACATATGGGTGAAATAAATGATCTTGGAAGTATTTGTCTTTCTCTTTTCCTTGGTGTAGCTATGATTACATTAAAGCTTTGGCAGTTGGCTGCGCTTGCCCTTCCTCTGTTTATACTATTGGCAGGTCAAGTAGTTCTTATATATATATTTGCAAGATTTATTATATTCAAATGTATGGGAAGTGATTATGATGCGGCTGTTTTGGCAGCCGGTACATGTGGTTTCGGTATGGGTGCAACACCAAATGCCATGGCAAATATGCAGGCTGTTACAGAGAAATATCTCCCGTCAGTAAAGGCATTCTTACTTGTTCCGATAGTCGGCAGTATGTTTGTGGATTTCTTAAACAGTTTGACAATAACATTTTTTTATAAACTTCTTAGGTTAAAAATATATAAAATAATTTAACTTGAGTTTAAAAGCTCACCTTATAAGAGGTGAGTTTTTTTATTGGAATAGTATATTTTAACTAAGATTTTTAGTTGAACTTTTTGTAATAAAAATATTATATTTTATAGTATAGCTTTTGTAAAAAGTCTTATGTGAAGTAGAAGAGAAAATGTTGGAGAGTACAAGACTTTTTGACTTAAAAATTATAAATATAGATACCTAGGGGGTCAAATGTTAAAAGGAAGGGTAACAATACCTACAGATGTTGATATCATTGAAGAGACAAAGGAAATAATGGAGCTTTGGGGTGCTGACGCTATCAGAGATTGTGACGGAACAGATATGCCGAAGGAAATAGAGGAACTGGATGCGAAGATCTATGCCACTTATTATACCACCAGAAAGGATAATGAGTGGGCAAAGGCTAATCCTGATGAAGTACAGCAGATGTACATAATGACTGACTTTCATATGGCAACTGAGGACACTCTCAGAATCAGATTGATGGAAGGCTTACATCCGGATCTTTTAAAGGTCAATGATTATGATGATATAAAAAGATGGTGGGAAGTCATGGACAGGACAATCGGAGAGCCTGTGAGTGACTGGAGTTATGAAGACGGCGAAGTAATTATAAATGCAAAGAAATATCATGAATATACGGTAAGTTTCTTGGCTTATATAATTTGGGATCCTGTACATATGTACAATGCAGTAACAAACGGCTGGACAAATTTTGAAAAGCAGATAACATTTGATGTGCGTCAACCAAAGACAAAAGTTTATTCTATGAAGAGACTTAGAAAGTTTTTGGAGGAGCATCCAAAGGTTGATGTAATAAGATTTACCACATTCTTTCATCAGTTTACATTGATATTTGATGAACTTGCAAGACAAAAGTATGTGGATTGGTATGGATATACAGCTTCTGTAAGCCCATATATTTTAGACCAATTTGAAAAGGAAACCGGTATTAAGTTCAGACCTGAATATATTATAGATCAGGGTTATATGAACAATACTTACAGAGTTCCATGTAAGGAATATTTTGCCTTCATAGATTTCCAAAGAAGAGAAGTTGCAAAACTTGCCAAAGAGATGGTGGATATAGTTCACGAGTACGGCAAGGAAGCTATGATGTTTTTGGGTGATCACTGGATTGGCATGGAGCCGTATATGGATGAGTTCAAAAATATAGGTTTGGATGCAGTGGTTGGAAGTGTAGGCAACGGTCAGACACTTAGACTTATCAGTGATATAGAAGGCGTGAAATATACAGAGGGCAGACTCTTGCCTTATTTCTTCCCGGATACATTTCCATAAGGGTGGTGATCCGCTTGGAGAGGCAAAGAGAAACTGGATTACAGCCAGAAGAGCAATACTTAGAAAACCTGTAGACAGAATAGGCTATGGCGGATATTTAAAGCTTACACTTGATTTTCCTGAGTTTATTGACTATACAAAGCAGGTATGTGATGAGTTTAGAGAACTGTATGCAAATGCAGAAGGTTGTAAGGCTCATTGTATAAAGAAGATTGCCGTGCTCAGCGGTTGGGGAAGATATAAGGCATGGGGGAATCATATGGTACACCATGCTATATACTACAAGAAGAACTATTCATATGCAGGAGTAATAGAGGCACTTAGCGGTTCTCCATTCGATATTGACTTTATCAGCTTTGAAGATATTTTAAAGGATAAGGATATTTTAAACAGATTTGATATAGTGATGAATATCGGTGATGCAAACACAGGACAAACCGGTGGAAAGTATTGGAGTGATGAGAGAATACTTACAGCAATAAGGGATTTTATATATAATGGCGGAGGCTTTATAGGTGTAGGTGAACCGAGCGGATATGCTTATCAGGGAAGAATGCTGCAGCTTGCAACTCAGCTTGGAGTAGAGCTTGAAAAACGGATTTTACTTTTGGCAAGAGGAAAGTATTATAAAGAAGTAAAATCACATTTTATTACAGAGGAATCCCATGATGAAATATACTTTGGCGAAGGTAAGGACTCCATTTATGCACTTGATGGTACAGAAATTCTTGCTTTAGAGGGAGACTCCGTACAGCTTGCATGTAAGGAGAACGGTAAGGGCAGAACTGTTTATATCAGCGGTTTACCTTACAGTCTTGAAAATAACAGATTGCTTTATAGAGCAATACTTTGGGCTTCACATGATGAAGAGGGTATCCACAGATGGTTCAGCACTAACTTGAATGTAGAGGTAAATGCATATGTGGAAAATAATAAATTCTGTGTAGTAAACAATACCTATGAATCTCAGGTTACAAATATATATAAGGGGGATGGAAGTTCATTTGAACTTAAACTTGAGCCAAATGAAATAAAATGGTTTGAAATAGAGGGGAAAGTATGAAATCAAGTATAATAGAAGTATTGCAGCAATATGATAATTTTACCGAATTAAAAGAGTTTTCGGAGTATGGTAACGGTCATATAAATGATACCTATCTTCTTGATTATGAGGGTATCGGTAAGATTATTTTACAAAAGATAAATAAATCAATATTTAAAGAGCCGAAGAAGCTTATGGAAAATATTGCCTTGGTAACCTCATTTTTAAGAGATAAGATTGAAAAAAACGGCGGAGATCCGGACCGTGAGACTCTAAATCTTATAAAGACCAAAAGACGGTACAAAGCTTTTTATGAAGACAGTAAATGGGAGATATTTGGCGAGCTTATAATTTCATATCGGATACTATATGCTATGAACAGGTTACAAATGCTAAAGAGTTTTATGAATCAGGCTTTGCTTTTGGAAATTTTCAAAATCTTTTGGCAGACTTTCCGGTGAAATAAACTTAGTGAAGTTATCAAAAACTTCCACAATACTGAGGACAGATTTGCTACATTTAAAGCACAAATAAATGAAGATCCTTTGGGCAGAGTAAAGGATGTCAAAGAGGAGATAGACTTTTTCTTAAACAGGGAAGAATATACCCATATCTTTAACAGAGCACTTGCAAATAATGAGATCTCGTTGAAGGTTACACATAATGATACCAAGCTTAACAATATTTTATTTGATAAAGATACAAAGAAGGCTTTATGTGTAATAGACCTTGACACTATAATGCCGGGTGTTGCAGCTTTTGACTTTGGTGACTCCATTCGTTTCGGTGCAAATAAAGGACTTGAGGATGAGCCGGATCTGTCAAAGGTAGGTCTTGATATTAAACTGTTTGAAGCTTTTACAAGGGGATTTTTGGAAGCTTGCGGTAAGAGTTTAAATAAAAGAGAAATTGAACTTTTGCATATGGGAGCTATAGTAATGACCTATGAATGCGGTATAAGATTTTTGGGAGATTATATTGCAGGTGATAAGTATTTTAAGATAGCAAGAGAAAATCATAATCTTGACCGTGCAAGAACTCAAATAAAGCTTATTTCAGATATGGAAGAACATATTGAAGAGATGAAAAAAAGATTGTAGAAAAGTATATTTAGTTTATGAGTTGGAAGCCACAAATGTTGAAAGATATTTGTGGCTGTTTATAGAAACGGATACTGATACATGTTAAATAAAAAAATTATACTTTGCGGTTTTATGGCGAGCGGAAAGACAACTGTAGGAAGAGCATTGGCTAATGAGATTTCTACTCATTATATAGATACCGATGAGATCTTTGATAGAGACCTATGAAATGGATATACCGACCATATTTGACTAAATATGGTGAGAGACTATTTTTAGAGATTTGGAGCATGAAATAGCTATAAAAGGTTTCCAAAATGACGTCCGGAGTTATTTCCACAGGCGGAGGAATGCTTACCTTTGACAGAAACGGTGAGGTTTTGAAAAAAGGAGGAACTATCATATGCCTTGTAAGGGATTTTGATAAGATTTATGAAGACCTGCTCTCGGATACGAACAGACCGCTTGCAAGAGATAAGTCAAAGGAAGAACTTAAGCAGATGTATGATATGAGAATTTTCAAAATATCAAAAAAAGTATGCAGACTCATACCGTTGAGAATAACGGCAGTATAGAGGACTGTGTAAAAAAAGATAATATCCATTATTGACGTAAATTAAAATAAATTATATACTGTTACGAAAGTATGTTCGAACTGTTCGAACATTGTAATGGAGATAATAATGGATACAAAGTATATAAAAATAAGAGGTGCCAATGAGCACAATTTAAAAAATATATCAGTGGACATACCAAGAGGAGAATTGGTTGTTTTAACAGGGCTTTCCGGTTCCGGAAAGTCCTCTTTGGCGTTCGATACCATATATGCTGAGGGACAAAGAAGATATATGGAGTCAATGTCTTCATATGCCAGAATGTTTCTGGGACAGATGGAAAAGCCTGATGTGGAAAGTATAGAGGGGCTGTCCCCTGCGATTTCAATAGACCAAAAATCTACGAACAGAAACCCGAGGTCTACAGTGGGTACCGTTACGGAGATTTATGATTACCTCAGACTTTTGTATGCAAGAATAGGCATTCCTCATTGTCCCTTGTTGCGGTAAGGAGATACATAGACAGAGCATTGATCAGATGGTCGACAGGGTGCTTACACTTCCTGAAAAGACCAAGTTTATGATACTTGCACCTGTGGTAAAGGGTAAAAAAGGAAGACATGAGAAGGTACTTGAAAGTGCAAAAAAATCAGGCTATGTACGTGCTATGATAGACGGAAACATGTATGAACTCAGCGAGGAGATTACACTGGAAAAGAACATCAAGCACAGCATTGATATTGTAATAGATAGACTTTCAGTAAAGGAAAATATAGAAAAAAAGACTTACAGATTCATTGGAAGTCACTCTAAATCTTGGTGGCGACTATGCAACAATTGATGTGATAGACGGTGAGCCTATGAAGTTTTCACAAAACTTTGCCTGTCCTGACTGCGGTATTTCAATTGATGAGGTGGAGCCGAGAACATTTTCATTTAACAATCCATTTGGAGCCTGCCCTGACTGTGCAGGACTTGGATACACAATGGAATTTGATGAAGATCTGATGATTCCCGACAAATCACTTTCTATAAATCAGGGAGCTATAATAGTTCTTGGCTGGCAAAGCGAGCAATGATAAAAAAAGCTTCAGTAATGCTATGCTTAGAGCACTTGCGGAGAAAAGTTTAACTTCAGTCTGGATACACCTTTTGAGGATTATCCGAAGGAAATACATGATATATTGATCTATGGTACCACTGAGCAGGTGGATGTTGCATATACAGGCCAGAGAGGAAGCGGAGTATATCCTGTTATATTTGAAGGTCTTATAAAAAATATGGAAAAGCGTTATAGAGAGACATTTTCACAGTCTGCCAAGGAAGAGTATGAGCAGTATATGAGAATTGCACCATGTAAGTCATGTGGCGGAAGAAGACTTAAAAAAGAGGCTCTCGCAGTGACTCTTGGCGGAAAGAATATCTATGATGCTACAGATGCGTCTATTACCGATTTTAGAAATTTTATAGATTCTTTGGAACTTACAAAGATGCAGGAAGCTATAGGTGCGATGATTTTAAAGGAAATCAGAGCCAGAGTTACTTTCCTCATAGATGTAGGACTTGACTATCTAAGCCTTACCAGAGCTACAGGTACACTCAGCGGTGGTGAAGCCCAAAGAATAAGGCTGGCAACTCAGATAGGTTCAGGTCTTGTAGGTGTGGCTTATATTTTGGATGAGCCGAGTATCGGACTTCATCAAAGGGATAATGACAAGCTTCTTGCTACTTTAAAACATCTAAGAGATTTAGGAAATTCCGTTTTGGTGGTGGAGCATGATGAAGATACTATGATGGAAGCCGACTATATAGTGGACATAGGACCGGGAGCCGGAAGTCATGGCGGTGAGGTGGTAGCTACAGGTACTGCAAAGGAAATAATGGCAAATCCAAATTCCATTACCGGTAAATATCTTTCAGGTGAGATAAAGATAGATGTACCAAAGAGCAGAAGAACACCTACAGGATGGCTTAAAGTCAAGGGTGCGGCTCAAAACAATTTAAAGAATATAAATGTAGATATACCTACAGGAGTAATGACCTGTGTTACAGGTGTTTCAGGCTCAGGTAAGTCTTCTTTAGTAAATGAAATAGTATATAAGGCATTGGCTAAGAAGCTGAACCGTGCTCATACTATTCCGGGCAAGTATAAGTCTATAGAAGGTGCAGAGCAGCTTGATAAGGTAATTGCAATAGACCAGTCACCGATAGGAAGAACTCCAAGATCAAATCCTGCTACGTATACAGGTGTATTTGATATGATCAGAGATCTATTTGCGGCAACTCAGGATGCAAAGATGAGAGGCTATAAGAAGGGCAGATTCAGTTTCAATGTAAAGGGTGGAAGATGTGAGAGCTGTTCAGGTGACGGTATTATAAAGATAGAGATGCATTTCCTACCTGATGTGTATGTACCATGTGAAGTCTGTGGCGGAAAGAGATACAACAGAGAGACTTTGGAAGTAAAGTATAAGGGAAAATCCATATATGACGTGCTTGATATGACTGTGGAAGAAGCATTGACCTTCTTTGAAAATGTGCCTACTATAGCAAGGAAAAATACAGACATTGTATGATGTAGGTCTTTCTTATATCAAACTTGGTCAGCCGTCTACAGAGCTAAGCGGTGGAGAGGCTCAGAGAATAAAGCTTGCAACCGAGCTTTCAAAGAGGGCTACAGGGAAGACTATTTACATCTTAGATGAGCCTACTACAGGTCTTCATTTTGCAGATGTACATAAGCTTGTGGAGATACTTAGAAGACTCTCAGACAGTGGAAATACGGTACTTGTAATAGAGCATAATCTGGATGTTATAAAATGTGCCGATTATATAATAGATATAGGTCCCGGAAGGCGGTGCAGGAGGTGGCGAAGTTGTAGCCACAGGCACACCTGAGGAGATAGCTGATATAGAAAAGTCATATACCGGAAAGTATGTGAAGAGATACTTTGTATTAAAGTTATATAAGTATACTGTATACATGTGCAATAAGAGTTGATTTAGCAATAAAAAAATGATAAAAATATAATTGCCTCTTGATAGAGACTATCATTTCAAAAGTTTTTATATCAGCAGATATATTTGAAGCTGAATATTAATTTTTGAAAAGTTGGAGGTGATAGAAATGGATTGCATAAATGGTATTGTTTTGCAGAAAGGAATATTTTATGAAACAGGAATTACTTGCAAAAATGAATGCTTATTTAGCAAATCAGGAGATTATGTACATCAAACTACATAATATGCACTGGAATCTGAAGGGACATGGATTTTTCACTCTTCATTCCAAATTAGAGGAATATTATGATCAGACAGCCGATATTATTGATGAGGTGGCTGAGAGAATACTTGCTAAGGATGCTCTACCGATAGCTAATTTAAAAAGAAGCGTTGGAAATTAGCAAGGTAAAGGAACTTCCGGACAAAGCCATCAACATTGACGAGGCTATTCGTATACTCACTATTGATGTTGAATACTGGGTAAACGATTCAAAGGAAATTGTGGAATTGGCTGATAAGGAAGGCGATGTTGTTACCTCAGATATTTTTACAGGCTATGTAAAAGAATATGAGAAGACATTGTGGATGCTTAAAGGCATTTGCACAAAACTAAACACTGAAAAAGCTCAAGGCACAGCCCAAAACGGCTGTGCCTTTTTAAAAACTTAGATATCCAAAAGCAGCTACCAAAGTGTAATCACTTGGGTTCTTAAAATCATGTTTAATATTTGAAACATCAAGGCTCCAGTTTCCGATTCCCGAATACTTTGATGACAATATCATATGGAAATTGAGCATTGCTGCACCGAGTCCCAACAGATTGTCATTCTTTTGTAACCACTCTCATCAGACTGATTAAATAAATAAACATGAGTTCCGTTTATAACGAAGCGATAATTTTGATGATTCAAAAAAAGCTTGGTGAAAGGCTGGTCGCATAAAGTGCATCGGCAATAACCGGATCAGCATATTCATCATCAAAAATTATAAGGGGTATCAAAAATCTGAATCAAATGCCAGAGCTGTAACTGCAATCTTTGGAGCGATATGTCCTGATTTGCTGCTTATACTTACATTAGAAGGTGAGTGTATATCAAGCTTTGTAGTATCCTTTTTCTTTTTTTACCATATCCGAAATGCCACCATAGCGGCTATGTCCATGTCGGATTCGATAAGTAAGACCTTCTTTACCATATCACTGTCATCACAAGTCAAAAAGCATGATGACAATCCCATTTCTTCAAGTTTTAAAATAATATGTTCAGACATAAATCCTGCATTTACAAGATAATTATCTTTCTTCTCAGACAAAAATAACCAGGTAAGCAGGAGCATTAAATGCATTTCCACGATATCCGGCCACACCTGAAAGTCTTTGAGCAGTATCTTCATTTGAGACTATAATCACTTTGTGTATTTACATCGAAAAAGCTTCTGAGCTGAATTAAAAAATCCTGTAATCTCATCTAATTTGGCTTGCTCAACAGGCTTTTTGAGAAAATCTCTGATAGAATTTCTCTTTTCAATAAGTTCTAAATAATTCATACATTTATTCCCTCCACAGTACAAATTCCAAAAGATTGAAATTATATATATTATACAAAAAAAGCCTGTAAGGTCAATTTTATATATGTTTTTTTGTTTGAAAAAAACATAAGAAATACAAAGGTTAACTCTTAAATATTTTTTTGGGAGTAAAATATATAGATGATAGGATATAGTCATATATAAAGCCGATATGCATTATGCCTAATTATTTCGTTAAAGAATGGTAAAGATGCCAATATACAAAAAGAACATTAAATGATATTATCATATTAATAACGATAGAATCGTATTTATAAAAATAAAAAAAGGAGCGTATTTATGTTAAAGGGTATTCCGGAAAGAATAGGATCTGATTTATTGAAAGGCAATGGCAGATATGGGGCATGGAGATCTGATGGTAATTGCAGATGATTTTTTTATCCCTCCTTACAGTAAAAAGTCCGAATGCAATAAGTATACAGGCAAAAAGGCAAACAGTGCATCCCTGAGATGTTGGAGGCAATACTACAGCTGTTGCCCTATAGATACCGACTATGCCGTTCATCCTGTTGAATATATGGTTCCGGATTCGGATTCAGGTGTTGTTATGGATAGTAATAAAGTATGGGAAGATATAAAAGCTGTGGCGGAAAAAAATATGGGTATATAGACGCTGTAGGAACTATTGAGAGAACAAAGTTTTATGAAAAAGCCGGAAGGGCATTTGTCACTGTATGTACAAGTGAAAGACAGCCATACGGCTGTATAATACTCCAAAAAGGGAGTAATGTAAAAATAAAAAACTGATACTAATAATAAAAAAACGTCAAGTCTTGTGACTTGGCGTTTTTTTGTTAGAAAAACAGTTGTTAAAAAAATTATTCTTTATATAAAATTTATTATTATAATTGCATTTATTAGATATTATGATATAATAAGCTTACAATATTATTAAGTGGAGTAGGGTATAAATATTAACAATTATGAAGTGATTTTATACCCATATGTCTAGACAAGGAGGATTTATATGACAGGTTTACCACTTATATTCGTGTTTATTTTGGCGGTTATCGTTATGATAGTTGCCATCTCAAAGTTTGGTGTACATCCGTTTATATCTATTATGTGTATATCACTTATTTTGGGACTTGTAGCAGGAATACCGCTTGTAGATAAGACATTGGAAGACGGAACAAAGATACAAGGTCTTGCAAGTGTTATCGGAGCAGGATTTTCAGGTACTTTTTCAAGTATAGGTATTGTTATCATACTTGGTGCTCTGATCGGAACTATTTTGGAGAAAACAGGTGCGGCTTTTAAACTGGCAGATATGGTTATAAAGCTGGTTGGAAGAAACAATCCTGTTTTGGCGGTAGAGCTTATGGGTTGGGTAGTTTCAATTCCTGTATTCTGTGATTCTGGATTTGTTATCTTAAACCCTATCAGAAAAGCTTTGGTAAAGAGAACGGCAGAGTCGTCTGTGGCTATGACTGTAGGACTTTCGGCAGGTCTATACATATCACATGTATTTATACCGCCTACACCGGGACCTATAGCGGCAGCTTCAACACTCGGTATAGGAGATAATCTTTTGCTTGTAATGGGAATGGGTGCGGTATGTTCTATATTCCCTCTTATAGCAGGTTTATTCTATGCTAAATTTATCGGCAAGAGTGTAAAGGCTGATGATGAGGCTGATTCAGGTGAAGTTACAAAGACATATGAAGAGCTTGTAGCTGAATACGGCAAGCTTCCAAGCGGACCGATGTCTTTAGCACCTATCTTAGTTCCTGTATTACTTATGGCTATTGCATCAATAGTTGCAATGATGAAGATGGACGGAGTATTTGCGGATGTTTTAAAATTCCTCGGAACACCTATTATAGCTCTTGCAGTCGGTACGGTTTTCGGTGTATTACAGCTTCAGGGTACAGGTAAAATGAAGGAGTTCTACAGTATTACAAATGAGACATTAAAGACTGTAGGACCTATATTGTTCGTGACTGCGGCAGGTGGTGTACTCGGTAAGGTTATAGCATCTTCGGATATGGTTAACTTTATAAAGGATCATGCAGCGGTTCTCAGCACAATGGGTATGCTTTTCCCGTTCTTATTATCCGCTATTTTAAAGAGTGCACAGGGTTCATCCACAGTAGCTCTTACAACTACTGCAGGTATTGTGGCCCCGCTGTTGCCGGCACTTGGATTTGCAAGTCCTATGAGTGCTACACTTGTAACTATGGCAATCGGTGCAGGTGCAATGACTGTTTCACATGCCAATGACTCATATTTCTGGGTTGTTACAAACTTCGGTGCGATGTCACCTGAAAAGGGATATAAGACACAGACTGTATGTACATTGCTCTTAGGTATTGCAGGTATTGTTGAAATAATGCTTCTCAGCTTATTTTTACACTAATTAAATAGACTTTTTTATTAAAGAGGCACAAATTTTATTTTTTTGTAAGATTTGTGCCTTATTTTTATTGAAAAAAATATTATATTATGAAATCTGCTGACAGTAATTTTTTTATATGGTATATTTATATTGATTGCGCTTAAGGCGTTTTTAAGGATGGATTCCTAAGTTTACTGATATAAGTTCAGTAAGATAAAAAAATATAAATTTTATAGGAAAATAACATGGAATTACTTGAACAATGTAAAACCTGGAATGATGACGGTGATTATGAGAGCGTAGTTGATGCGCTTGAGATATTGCCGGAGAATGCCAGAACACCTGAGATGGATTCGGAACTTGCAAGAGCCTATAATAACCTTGGAGAACCGGGGGAATATAAGTTGTTTGCACAGGCGCTTGAACTGTTAAAGCCTCATGAAGAATATTTTAGAGGAAATCATAAGTATTATTTCAGGTTGGCATATTCATACTATTATTTGGATGAAGACGGACTTGCCCTGCACTACTTCAAAAAAGCTTTGGATTCAAAGCCGGGAGACAGTGATACTATAGAAATGATGACTTCCTGTGCCGATATGCTTTCAGAATCGGACTTAAGAATAAAAATGTCTGAAAGAGTAAGCACGATGTGGGAAGATGTAAGAAAAGATATAAATAAGTACAATAAACTTGATAAAGACTTTTATTCAAATGCTTTGGCCGTCATAGCAAAAGGTATTAAGGAAATATCAAAAAGGACCGATGCTCATATAACAGGTGATAGAACAATGGAACTTGAGGCAGGTGATGATAAATCATATATTTTCATGCTTCAATATGTACTTGATGTAATGCCCGGGGATTTAAGAGAGCTTTTTGATATAAGAATAGGAATATCACCGAAATCGGATATTCCCGATACATCTTTTTTTAATGACAGAGAGTATGATATAACAGGACTTAGATTTTTTGTCAGTGATGACAGGCAGATAGTTATATATGCGGATCAATTTGATATGCCTCTGGAGGTGTTTGAAAAGCTCTTTATTGATATATTCGGTGAAATAGATCTTATGGCAAATGACTTTGAATTTGACTTTGCAGATATAGAGGACTTTGATTCTCCGAATGATGAGACATGCGAAATAGTACTTAAGTTTAAGAGCAGAGAAGATTTTTTAAAGGAATGTGTTGACTACAGAGGACTTAGAGCATGTGCCGAGGGTAAGGGCGCAAGGCTTGGAATAAATGCAAAAGACTATCTTAAAATGTATTCAGGCTATCAGTTGCCTTCTATAACGGAGGATGAGATAAGAGAGGATATATATACAGGAACCACCTGTTTACCTTCTCTTGTAAGTGAGTATATGTCCTCAAATCTGTTTGATAAAATGCCGATAATGGATGAGTTATACAGAAACGGAGTTGCGGCAGGATTTTTTTCTGCTTCAGCATTGACCCAAAAAAATACTCGGATGATATGCTGGAATATGAGTTTGAAATAATGAACTTAAGAAATCAGCTTATTGAATATATCATGAAAGAGGTTGAAAGAAAAAAACAGAGAACATGATATCGCATTCCTTGAGGGTGCAACCGGTAAAAAAATACGGATATCTTGATTTTTTTAATATTTGGAAGTTTTATGCTTATAATGAATACTGCATGTGATTTTTTTGAAAAAGAATAAAATACCTTTTGCAGGCTATAAAACTTTTAGAAAAAAATATCAAAAAAATAATAACTTTTGTGGAGGACTAATGTTTAATTTTTTTAAGAAAAAGCAGAATGAGGTAGAGATACCACAGGTACAACCAATGGCTGCATGGGAGGAAAACTCCTATATGCATGTGCTTTTCAAATCTTGTAGATGATGAAGATATTGAAGGTGCAAGGGAAAGAATTGAAGCGATTGAAGGTGTAAAACTTATAGAGTTTAACGAAAAGAGATGACGGCTCAGGCAATCTTACATTGGAATATAAGGGTGAAGAGTATGGTGTAGGATTCTATTTTTGAGGACTTTGTTTTTGGAAAGTTTGTATTCTTTGCAGAACCAAAAAGATTCATGATGAAGACTTTTTAGAGATAAAGGAAAAAGGATTCTTCATTTGTTATTCATATGAATTTCAATAAAAATTATTTTTGATTCATATCATTTACAGCTAAAAGCTTATAATGGCATTTTTTTCCCGGATGCACTCGCTGTAGTGGATGAAAGTGCAGAGAGACTTTTTAAGTGGAAGATGGGTAAAAACTTGCGGCAGAGTCAAGTGTTACACCTAATGCAGAAAAGCTTATTTACAGTGCAGGCAGTATTTGATGATGAGACAAAGAAAGTATGGCTTCATACACATGGTATGTGTAGAACGGGATTTTCAGAGTTTGAGCTCTTGGATATAAGCCAGGAAAATGCAAATGATATTTATTATTTACTAAATACAGTGGCTTGCAGAGTATTGTATCAGAATGAAGCTATAGAAGATTATATATTTCTTGGAGAGTTTATAGATGGAAATGAGATAGTTGTGGCACCACTGCCTTGGAATGTTGCTATTGAAAAATATCCTTCTACCATACTTGGAGGTCCCTGCAGATAGAGTCGACAGTCATAATACAAACAGTCAGGTTATTTTCCTGTTCTTATCAGAGGAAGATGCAAACAATGCTAAATATACAAAGCCTTCCGAGGTAGAGGAAAAGCTTATTGAAAATCCGCTCTATTATTATACAAATGAGCAGACGGAACATATGAAGTTTATGGCAAGAGACAGATATGAACTTATGAAAAAGTCGATTTTGGAAAATCCAAGTTACAGAGCATTGATAAAGGTCGGATTACCTACAGACGGTGAGGATGGAAATCCTGATTATGAAAATCTTGAGCACATCTGGTTTGAACTTATAGAATTTACAGAGGAAGGATTTAAGGCGGTTCTTACACAGGCACCATATAGAGTTTCAGCCATGAAAGAGGGCGATGAGGGTGAATATACCGTCAATGATGTAACGGATTGGATTATTTATACAGATGAAATGAGTATAGATCCGAATACTGCATATTTATTATAGGGGGAGAGATTATGTTTTTTACAAACATAAAGCTTGCAGAAAAGTATAATTACTTAAATGAAAAGTTTTTGGCTGCATATGACTGGTTAAGAAACAATGATTTAAAGGCATTGGAGCCGGGTAAGTATGAAATAGTGGGTGACGATGTGGTTGCCAATGTACAGGTGTATAACACATTGCCTGTTGAAGAAAAAAGATTTGAGGCACATGATAAATTCTTTGATATCCAGTGTCTGGTGGAGGGTGTTGAATTTTTCGGGGTATGCAATAGAGAAGGTCTTACAGTAATTGAAAGTAAGCCTGAAAAAGATGTCATTTTTCTACGATAAAACCGGAGGTATATGGACATGCCATTTTGTATCCCGGAGACTTTATAGTAGTAGCACCGGAAGATGCACATATGCCCAGGATGCGCACTTACTGCTCCTGCAGCTGCCAAAAAGGTGGTTGTAAAAAGTAAGAGTATGATAAAAAAAGGGTTTTTTTAATCGGGCTTTTGCTTTTTCGGTATATTTTTTTCGGAGCGGGAAATCTGATTTTTTTCCGGCAGAACTCGGATTTAGAGCAGGGAGTGAATTTCTATCCGGCAATACTCGGTTTTGTATTATCAGGTGTAGGCATTGCGATAATTACTTTGGTACTTGGCACTATGGTAAAAAGGCGGGTATAAAAATGAGATCAGCATAAAGGTGGATCCACATTACGCAACAGCCTATTTGACGTTACTCTACCTTGCTATCGGACCCTTTCTTTGCAATACCGAGAACGGCAGGAACTTCATTTTCAATAGGTATTGCGCCTGTGACCGGTAACGGAAGATTGCCGCTTCTTATATTCAGTGCAATTTATTTCTTGTTTGCATACCTTATAGCAATCAACCGTCAAAGCTGATGGATAGAGTCGGCAAGATACTTACACCTATGTTTGCAATACTTATAGTTATTCTTATAGTGATTGGAAATATGAATTTCCATGCGATAAATCAGGGTGAGATGAGTGGTGTAATGTCGGCATTAAAAACCGGATTTCTTGAAGGCTATAATACTTTGGATGCGCTGGCTGCTGTAAGTTTTTGTCTGATTGCCACTTCAAGCATAAAGACTTTCGGATTTTCTTCAAAGAAGGAATATATAAAGATAATGACTGTAGTGGGTATAGTAACAGCTATATTCTTCAGTACACTTTATATAGGTCTTGGAGCATTGGGAAATAAATTCAGTATACCTGCAGATGTATTGGCAGATCCTGACATAAATATAGGGACTTATATATTGTCAAAAAGCTCATATGAGCTTTTTGGCAGCTTCGGACAGGTGTTCTTGGGTGCAATGACTATACTTACCTGCTTTTACGACTACTGCAGGTCTTATAGTAGTAGTTTCTGAGTATTTTGTGGATACATTCTCAAGATTTAAGTATAAAACATATGTGACTATATTTACTCTTATAGGATTTGCTATGTCAAACTTCGGACTTAATACTATAATTAAGATATCGGTACCTGTACTTAGAATTTTATATCCTATTACAATAGTTATAGTTGCAATAATTATCTTAAATAAATATGTAAGACTTTCAAAGTCGGGTATGGCAATTACAATGATTCTAACAACTGTTTTTTCAGGAATAGAAGTAATGGGAAGTGTTTTTAAAAGTGAAGTCAATAAACTCTATTATGGCTCTGTTCATAGGAGGAGATTCCGGATTTTTCTGGATTAATATTGCTGTTTTTGGGAATAGTATTATCACTTTTACTGAAAGATAAAATAAAGGGCGATAGCTTTGAAATATAAAAAATGAGCTGTTATAGGGAAGACCTTATAACAGCTCATTTTTTAGAATCTTAAAACTTTCATAGATGTTGCTTCATGTGATGCAAGACTGTAGGCACAGTTCTTATCAAGGGATTCCATTCTTACCCATTCAAGGGAACGCATGGTTGCTTCTTTATCAACTGTGACAGCAGGAGGAGCAAGCTCTTTCCATGCAAGCTCTCCATATCCGGCATCAGAATACAATAAAGTAAATTTGTTATTTTTCAGATGTTACTTTTTACTCCAAACATTCCTGCAGAGTGTCCGTAAAGCTTCATAAGTATGATGGAGCCGTCGCCTAAGAGATCCAAAGACTTTTCAAAAGGACCTTCTTTGCCGTTCCAGTCAAAAATTGAAATATTTGCATTCTTCCACCAGCTTCTGGAATATCTTAAAGGATTTTTTACAGCAGCCTTTGCCTCATCTCTGGAAACAAGTATCTTTGTTTCTGAAGAAAAGTCTGCAACACCGCTGACATTTTCAAAGTCCAGATGTGTAAGAAGCACATAGTCAATATCTTGTGGTGAAAAGATTCAACTCTTCAAGTCTTGAAACAAGAGAAGAATCCTTTGGCAAATGAAAGCGTGTGGAAGCAAAGGTGAGAGGGTGCTTTTATAGCTTTTCAACTGCTTGTCAAAGCTAAGCGGTTCTTCAGATTCCAACGCTTCTTTTATGCCTGTGTCTACAAGAATATTTTTGTTACCGGTTTGTATAAGGAATGAAAGAACCGGAATATTTACCCTATCCTCACTTTTTAAGTAGTAAAGCCATGTGTCTGTGGATTAAAGCCGGTGTTTCCATTATATGCAAGAGAAGGAGCTACCATCACTTCTCCGGTTTGTAATATATGTATTTTCATAAATAACCATACCTTAAATTTATTTTTAGTTGTTTCAAATACTATTATACAAAACATAATAGCCAAGGTCAAACTTAATATAATTTTTTTGGTTGCTAAGACCTATCTCATTACGTATAATTATAGAAATGTGAGGTAAGAGAGAAATGACAAAAAAGAAAAAAGACGGTGGAAGTTTGCTGAAAAAACTGCTTTGGTGGCTTCCGATAATAATACTTGGCTTAATGTTTGCTCTTGGTGCATGCACAAGACAGGAAGCAAAGAAAGAGAGCGCGAAAACAGAAAGCGCTAAGATAGAAAGTTCAAAAACGGAAAGCGTCAAAGACGGAAAAAGTCAAAGTAAAGAGTCGACGAGCAAAGAAGAAGAAACTACCACGATTACCGAGTCTGAAGAAGGAAACGCTCCAAGAAAGCGCAACCAAAAAAAGAGGTACAGGTAGAAGAAAACGGAAACTATACTTCCAAGGAAGAAGTTGCACTATATATTCATACTTACGGAAAACTTCCGGTAAACTATATTACAAAGAAAGAAGCACAGGATATGGGATGGGATCCTTCAAAGGGGAATCTCTCAGATATACTGCCGGGAATGAGTATAGGCGGAAGTGCCTTCGGAAATTATGAGGGTGCACTGCCAAGAGCAAACGGAAGAAGATATTTTGAATGTGATATTGATTATGACGGTGGATACAGAGGTGCCAAAAGGCTTGTTTATTCAAATGACGGCCTGGTATTCTACACAGAAGATCATTACAATACTTTCGAACAAATATATTAGGGAAAATTAAATGAATAATATAACTTTGAAATTAGATAAATTCAGCGAAAAAAATGAGATACATAATTATTTGAAAAAGAAAATGAAGTTTCCTGATTATTACGGGGGAAATCTTGATGCACTTTATGATTGTCTTACTGATATAAGCTCAGATACAGCTGTAGATATAAGATATGATGCCGAAAATGATATGCAAAGAGCTGTGCTTGAAGTGTTCAGCGATGCGGTAGCTGCAAATACACATTTGGCTATAATAAAGACAAAGGTAAATAAGAAAAAGCAATTGTAAGTTCGTTTTGAATTTTTAGATTGGAGAATAGATGGAGTCAAAGTGGATGCTTTATACAAAGCGGGCTGAGTTTGAAAAAATATCAGCCCGTTTTAATATTTCACCGGTATTGGCAAGGATAATAATAAACAGGGATATAAAGGAAGAAGATTTCCCGATATTTCTTCAAAATGATATGAGTCTGATGCATGATCCGAAAGATCTGACCGGTATAAATGAGGCTTATGATATCATAACAGAGGAAATAAATGCCGGAAAAAAGATAAGAGTAGTAGGAGACTATGATATAGACGGAGTATGTTCGTCTTATATCCTGGTAAAAGCATTAAAATATTTCAGTGCAAACGTAGATGTGAGGATACCGGACAGAATAAAGGACGGTTATGGAATCAATGATAATATAATAAATGATGCCGCAAATGACGGCGTGGATATGATTATTACCTGTGATAACGGCATTGCGGCACATTCACAGATGGAGCTTGCAAGGGAGCTCGGAATTAAAGTAATTATCACCGATCATCATGAGGTGTATCAGGAGAATGATAAGGACCTTTTACCTGTTGCAAATGTAGTAATAAATCCGAAAAGAAGTGATTGTGAATATCCTTTTAAGAGTATATGCGGAGGTCTGGTGGCATATAAGCTTATGGAATATATTTATGAGAAGCGAAACAACGGAAAAAAGATTTATGATGATCCCAAACTTAAAGATCTCTTGGAAGTAGCGGCTATAGCTACGGTCGGAGATGTAATGCCTTTAATTGATGAAAACAGGATATTGGTAAAAAACGGGCTGAAAAGTCTTATGAACACAAATAATCTTGGACTTCAGGCTCTTATAAGGGCTACAGGAATGGAAGGCAAAAAACTCAGTGCATACAGTATAGGATTTGTACTAGGACCATGCTTAAATGCCGGCGGTAGACTTGAAAATGCTCTGATTGCACTGAATATGTTTATGGCTGAAAGTAAAGAAGAAGCGGATGAATATGCTGCACATTTAAAAGGAATTAAATGATGAACGAAAAGGATTTGACATTAAAAGAAATGTAAAAAGAGCAATAGAGATTGCAGAAAAAAAGAATATAGGGATGATGATATTCTTGTAATACATTTGGATGATTGTCATGAATCAATCGCCGGAATAATAGCCGGTAGAGTAAGAGAAGCTCTCGGAAAACCGACCATCATACTTACGGAAGCCTTCGGTGAGGAAGATATGATAAAGGGATCGGGCAGATCTATAGAAAGCTACAACATGTTTGAAGCACTGTATGAAGTCAAAGATGTATTTGCAAAAATTTGGCGGACATCATATGGTCGCCGGAATGAGCCTTGAAAAACAGACTTGATGAGTTCAGAAACAGGCTTAATATGAATTCAAAACTATGCGAAGAGGATTTTTGTGCAAAAAGTCTGGATAGATATTGCACTTCCGTTTTCGTATTTGAGTCTGGACTTTGTGAAAGAACTTGAGAAACTGGAACCTTTTGGAAATAAGAATGAAAAAAACCGAAGTTTGCAAGAAAAGATATAAAAAAATACTTTCAAAAAAAGATACTCGGAAAGAATAAAAATGTAGTAAAGATGCTTTTTGGAAGATACTGACGGGAACTGTAGTTGAGGGAATCTATTTCGGTGACGGTGAAGAATTCTTCGAAGATATAGGGGATAGAAAAAGAAATAGATATTATATATTATCCTGATATCAATGAGTATAACGGAAGAGAGAGCCTTCAGATAGTTATAAGTAATTATAGGTAAAAACATATAGCAAAGAGATTTGATTTATTGTATACTTTCATAGACAACAGCAATACGGTTGTAGTTAGGAGATAAAGATATGGTTAATGAAGTGATGAACTTTTTAAAGGAACTTGACCCTGAGGTTGGCATTGCAGTAGAAAAAGAGGCAAACAGACAGAGAAGAAATCTTGAGCTTATTGCATCAGAAAACATTGTATCTGAAGCTGTAATGATGGCAATGGGAACAGTCCTTACAAATAAATATGCTGAAGGATATCCGGGAAAGAGATACTACGGCGGATGTGAGGATGTAGATATAGTAGAAAGTATTGCAATTGAGAGAGCAAAAGAAGCTTTTTCGGATGTGACTATGCAAATGTACAGCCTCACTCAGGAGCTCAGGCGAATATGGCTGTATTCTTAGCAATGCTTGAGGCGGGAGATACTGTACTTGGAATGAATTTGAATCATGGAGGACATTTGACACATGGTTCAGCTGTTAACTTTTCAGGAAAATATTTTAATATAGTACCTTACGGTGTAAATGATGAAGGCTTTATAGACTATGATGAGCTTGAAAAGATTGCCATCGAGTGCAAGCCTAAAATGATAATAGCAGGGTGCAAGTGCATATGCAAGAACTATCGACTTTAAGAGATTCAGAGAAGTTGCAGATAAGGTGGGTGCATATTTGATGGTTGATATGGCTCATATTGCAGGACTTGTAGCTGCCGGACTTCATCCTTCACCTATCGGAATTGCCGATGTTGTAACTACAACAACACATAAGACACTAAGAGGACCGAGAGGCGGACTTATTTTGGCAAACAAGGAAGCCGCCGAGAAATTTAACTTCAATAAGGCTGTATTCCCGGGAATACAGGGCGGTCCGCTTGAGCACGTAATAGCATCAAAGGCTGTATGCTTCGGTGAGGCTCTAAAGCCTGAATTTAAGACATATCAGGAGCAGATAGTAAAGAATGCCAAGGCATTGGCTGATGCTTTGATAGCTGAGGGATTCAATATACTTACAGGAGGTACAGACAACCATTTGATGTTGCTTGACCTTAGAGGTACAGGTGTTACAGGAAAGGAACTTCAAAATAAATGTGATGAAGTATATATTACTTTGAACAAGAACACTGTTCCAAATGATCCTGAGAGTCCTTTTACAACAAGTGGAGTAAGAATAGGTACTCCTGCCGTAACAAGCAGAGGACTTGTGGAAGAGGATATGAAGACTATAGCAAGACTTATAAGAATGGCTGCATTTGAGTTTGATACAAAGGCAGATGAGATAAGAGCTGAAGTTACAAAAGCTTATGGATAAGTATCCTATCTATAAATAATATTGTAAATATTTCAGAAAGGCCGGCCCAATAGACATTTTGGGCCGATTTGGTGTGTATTATGAAAGAATTAAAGGACTATGTAAGAAGTATACCTGATTTTCCGGAGCCGGGAATAATTTTTAGGGATGTGACTACTATATTACAGGATCCTGACGGACTTGTTATGAGTATAGACGGCTTAAGAGCTGAACTTAAAGATCTAGATTATGACCTGATCTTGGGACCTGAATCAAGAGGCTTCATCTTCGGTGTACCTGTGGCTTATGCAGAGCATAAAGCTTTTATCCCCGTAAGAAAAAAAGGCAAGCTTCCATGTGAGACCGTAAGTATGGATTACGATCTTGAATACGGCAAGGCAACAATAGAAATTCACAAGGATGCCATAAAGCCGGGCGACAAAGTTGTTATAATAGACGATTTGATAGCTACGGGCGGTACAATTGAGGCTATTACAAAACTTGTTGAAAGCCTTGGCGGTGAGATTGTAAAGATTGTATTTGTAATGGAACTTGAAGGTCTTAAGGGTAGAGAAAAGCTTTCAAAATACAATATTGCCAGCCTTATAAAGTATGAGGGAAAATAAACCTCAATATATAAAAAATATGAGAGAAAAATAAACCTTGGTATATAGATTGAATGGGTAAGTAATTTCTAGTAGGCATAACTCTTAGATATATAAGAGTTATGCCTTTTTGCTAGTAGAAAATTATATATTTAATATTTTATCTTTTTGGAAAATAAGCGTCACTTTTTGTTTATTAATACTATATATAAACTTGACAAAATTGTATACTTTTTATTATAATTAAATAATCATATCAGTGAATATTTAATCAAATTTATTTTGATGTAGAAGTGTAATTGATATATTGTTCGTGAAAATCAAAAAAATATCTTAAGAAAAAAATCGCTTCAGAATATGAACTGAAAAAAATGGTAGAACCATTATAGGAGGATTAAATGAAAAAAAGAGGTTTAGCATTGGCAGTTGTATCAGCTATGTTGATTGCAACATTGGGTGCATGTGGCGGTTCAAAGCCGGCAACAGGTGAAAGTACTACAGTAGCAGGACAGTCACAGGAAGCAGGGGAATCACAAGCAGGAGAGTCAAAGGCACCTGCAGAGAATCTTACAGGAGTAGATGCGATTATTGCAGAAGCTCAGGGTATGACTTTAGAGGAGCTTGCAAAGAAAGCAATAGAAGAGTCTAACGGACAGACATTCTATGGCGTAGGAAACTCAAGCCGTGGAAAGACTGCAATACCATTATTTATTTCATATTTGCAGACAATTGATCCAAGTTATAATATGAATTTTGAGTGGCAGCAGCCTAAGAATAATAAGATTTTTGAGCAGCTTAGTGCAGATTCATTAAAGCCTACAGGTACATTTGCAATGACTTTGATACAGGACGGCAATCAGATTCAGACTAAGATGGTAGATACAGGCATATTAAAGACCTTTATACCAAAAGGATTGGGCAGATGCAAATAAAGTTACCGCGGACAGCTATAAAGGATTTCTTCCACTTCAGACATTGAACAAAGTATTTATGTTCAATAATACCGGAGATGCAAAGTTTACAAACTGCTGGGATTTCGTATATGAAGGTTCACATCCTCTATTTATGGATGTAGATTCAGAGCTTGTAGGTAAGAACTTCCTTTACATGCTTACAAAGGATACATATTCAGATAAGTTAAAAAGAAGCTTATGACAAGCTTGATGCTACTAAGAAAGCATATTTTGATCCTGTCATAAAAGAGATGGAAACAGATGCAACAGACCTTGGATTGTCTGAGAATGGAAAGTACGCTCTTGCTTGGATCAAGCTTTGGGTTGAGAATTATACTGAAGAAACAGATGATGGTCCTATATGTAATACACTTGTAGATACATCAGCAAAGAATCAGTCAGGACTTTTGGTTTATTCAAAGCTTCGCTCTATAGAGGAGTCTTCAAATATTTCAGTAAATAATGTAACTGTAGCAGCATATCAGGATGGTTATACAGGAATGGGCGGTTATGGATATAACCACTATCTCTTCCTTACAAAGAACAGTCCACTTCCATGGACAGCATGTGCGTTTATAGCATATATCACCTGTACAGAAGACGGCTTCAGTGCATGGGGTAAGGATATGGGTGGTTACTCTTCAAATCCTAAGGTTATGGAAGATACTGAGGCTAAGTACCAGCATCAAAAAGGTGGATACAACGAGGCAGGTGAGGATCAGTTCCCTGCTAAGAATGATAGAGGCTATGAGTGGTGGATAAATGATGGTGGACTTGTACTTGAAGATCCACAGTACTGTGCAGATGTTTCATTCACTGTAGGTAGCTGGATAGAGATGTTGAGTAAGGCTTCTGATAAGAACTAATATGACCGGTGCCGCTTTATGCAAAGCACCTTTTTAAGGAGATGATTATGGGAATACTAAAAAATAGAGTACGAACATTTTTTAGCAAGCCACAGAATATTATTTTACTTATATTTGGAATAATGCTTACATTCAGTACTGTGGCACCTGTTATAGCTATAATAAAAGATACACTTCAGATACATCCGGGAACTATTGATCAACATCTTACAGGTAAGGCATCAGGCTACAGTGTTGTAAACTATATAGATTTATTCACGAGTAAACTTGCTATGTCAAATCTTTGGAGACCGCTTTTAAATACAATGCTTTTGGCAATATTTACCTGTCTTATATCAATTATCTATGGTGGATTTTTCGCATTTCTGGTTACAAGAACCAATATGAGGTTCAAAAAAATATCTGAGCTCAATTTTTCATTTTTTTCCATATATAATGCCGCAGTGGACATTGGCAGTTGTATGGCAAAATATGTTTAATTCCAATGCTGTTCTAGGAACTTCTGACGGTTTAATTGCCTCACTTACAGGCATTACTTTCCCTAAATGGTGGTGTCAGGGACTATTTCCAAGTGCTGTAGTATTAGGCCTTCACTATGCACCTTTTGCATATATTATGATTGGCGGTATCTTCAAAAACATGGATGCCAATCTTGAAGAGGCAGCTACAATACTTGATACCCCTAAGTGGAAGATTATGACAATGATCACATTGCCAATGATAACACCGGCTATACTTAATACAATTTTACTTGTATTCGGTTCAGCCATGGGTTCATATCCTGTACCTCATTATTTGGGACTTACAACACTTTCAACTAAATATATCTCTTTGAACAGTAAGTACACAGGTGAGGCAAGTATATTGGCAATTATTATGATGCTGTTTGGTATAATGATACTTGGTATAAATCAGCTATCACTTAGAAGTAGAAAGAACTATACAACAGTTACAGGAAAATCAGGTCAGCTTTCAAAAATCAATATAGGAAAGATTGGAAAAATATGTTGTGGGAGCAGTATTTGCAGTACTGACTTTTTTTACAAGTATCTGGCCTATAATGCTTTTTTTGCACTTGAAACTTTCCTTCCAAACCCTGGAGATTACAGTTTCCTGTACACAAGAGATTTCAGCAATCTTACTACAAAGTGGTGGTTAACAAGTGATAATGTTACAGAAAACGGACTGTATGGTCAGCTGGGTATACTACATAATCCTACTATATGGAAGGCGTTCTGGGGAACATTGCTTTTGGCATTTGCCTGTGCAGCCATTGCAGGTACTATAGGTACTCTGATAGGTTATGCAGTAGCAAAGAACAGAAGATCAAAGTGGGCTGCATATGTAAACAATATGGCATTCTTACCTTATTTGATGCCATCTATAGCTGTGGGTGCGGCATTCTTTATACTATTTTCAAATGAACATATTAATTTGTTTAATACATATTATTTGCTGATTATAGCAGGTGTTATAAAATACATTCCTTTTGCAAGTAGAGCTTCACTCAATTCAATGCTTCAAATCAGTAATGAGCTTGAGGAGGCTGCGATAATTCAAAATACGGGATGGTTTAAGAGAATGGTGAGAATAATTATTCCAATTCAGAAATCTTCTATTATAAGTGGATTCAGCTTACCATTTATGACTTGCCTTAGAGAGCTGTCATTGTTCCTGCTACTTTGTACACAGGGATTTATATTGTCAACTACACTTGATTATTTTGACGAAATGGGATTGTATGCATTTTCAAGTGCTATAAACTTAATTTTGATTGTAACTATACTTTTCTTTAATACATTGGCAGATAAACTTACAGGCTCAAGCCTGGACAATGGAATAGGAGGTTGATATGCCGGCAATTACATTAACAAATATTACAAAAAGATGGAAAAAAACTACTTTTGGCGTGGATAACTTTAAGTCTTGAGATACCTGACAATTCATTTATTACATTGCTAGGACCTTCAGGCTGTGGAAAGACAACTATTCTCCGTATGATTGCAGGTTTGGAAACACCTACAGAAGGAAGAATTACCATTGGAGACAATGTGGTGTTTGACAGCGAGAAGGGCATTAATGTGCCGGCAAACAAAAGAAAAGTAGGATTCTTGTTTCAAAACTATGCTCTTTGGCCAAATATGACTGTATATCAGAATATAATGTTTCGGTCTAAAGAATATCAAAGAAGAGTCGCTGGTAATAGATGTAGAGGCAAAAAGACATACAGATATTATAAGAGCATTACAAAATGGCAAAAGAATAAAGGCTGAAGTAATGGATTGCTGTGATAAAAATGGTAAGCTTGATAATAACAGAGCCTATGTAAAGCTGATAGATGCTTTTGAATTATCAATATTTAGTGCAAAAGACTGTGTTTTGAATTAAAAAAATCCATGAAAGCGAGGATCCAGAAGAGTCAGCAAACAAGTATAGAGCAGAATATGAAAAATAAGCTCGTAGCAATAATAGATGCTCATAGAGGCAAAAGGGTGAAGAGTTGAATAAAGATTTTGAGGTCGTCAAGTCAGGAAATGTTGTAACAGAAGTTCGTAAGCTTACTGATGAGGAGATGGATTCAAGACTTCGCCAGGTGGCAAGAATTGTTAAGATTGGTATGTTTATGGACAGATATCCTGCAGAGCTTTCAGGTGGTCAGCAACAAAGAGTTGCAATTGCAAGAACACTTGCACCAAGACCACAGGTTCTTTTTCATGGATGAGCCACTCTCAAATCTGGATGCAAAGCTTAGACTTGAGATGCGTTATGAGCTTCAAAGACTTCATGTAGAGACAGGAAGTACGTTTGTTTATGTTACACATGATCAGATGGAGGCAATGACTCTTGCAACTCAGATATGTCTTATTGAAAATGGTGTATTGCAGCAGTATGCGCCTCCGCTAGAAGTTTATAGAAGATCTGAAAAATCTCTTTGTTGCTGATTTCGTTGGAAATCCTTCTATTAACTTTGTAGAGGCAAAGGGAAGTCAACAGGCTGACGGAAGCATTCTACTTGATATGCTTGGTGGAGTAAAGGCAAAAGCTTGTTACAAATGAAAATATTAAGCTGAATGAATGGTTTGAAAAAAAGAGACAGCAATGCAGCGAAAAAGCAGGAACTGCGTAAAGAACTTATGAAGGATAAGCATTATGTGGAAAAAGGCTAACAAGGATGAGGTATTTAAGTATCATATAGCTAAAGGTTATGGAAGAGGACAGCAGTATACAAAGTGAGCCTGTTATAAGTAATGAGGACTTTGTACTTGCAATAAGACCGGAGGCAATAGGTATAACATCAGGCGAAGGGACTTAATACCACTATCTATGGTGCGATGCCTACAGGTATGGAAAGTACATTGAAATTGCGTTTTGGCGATTATCTTTTGACAGGTGTAATATTTGGTAATACAGCATATAAAATAGGTGAAAAAGTAAATATCAATATAAATGGAGGCGATATATTGCTGTTTGATCGTAAATCAGGTATGAGAATCGGTACAGGACATATTGTTTTTAGAGAATGCTTAGATATTGATTTGAAAAAAATAAAAAAATTAAATATTAAAAAGCTTAAATATCGGTATTGACAAATAAAGATAAGTTAAATATAATTATTAATTGTGACATTAGAGATTAATGCTTATTCCAATGCCCCCGGAGAGCATTTATCCATATAAAGCGAAGTTAAAAGATTAATGGAGGTCAGTCAATGAAAACTTTTATGGCTAATCCGGATAAGATCGACAGAAAATGGTATGTTGTCGATGCAAAGGGAGCTACATTGGGACGACTTGCTTCAGAAGTTGCAAGTGTATTAAGAGGAAAGAACAAACCGGAGTTTACACCACATGTTGATTGTGGAGACTATGTTATCGTAATCAATGCTGCTGAGGTAAAGGTTACAGGTAAAAAGTTAGATCAGAAGATTTATTACAACCATTCAGAGTATGTTGGTGGTATGAGAGAGACAACTCTTCGTGAACTTCTTGCAAAGAAGCCTGAGAGAGTAGTAGAGCTTGCCATCAAGGGCATGCTTCCAAAGGGACCACTTGGTAGAGATATGTACAGAAAGCTTCATGTTTATGCAGGCGAGACTCATGGACATCAGGCACAGAAGCCGGTAGTATTGGAAATTAAAGGCTAATAATCTTTAAGAAGGAGAATGGTATGACTAACGATAAGTTTTTACGGAACAGGTAGAAGAAAAAGTTCTATCGCCAGAGTATATCTTGTACCTGGAACAGGTAAGATAACAATAAATAAAAGAGATATTGATGAGTATTTTGGTCTTGAGACATTGAAGGTTGTTGTTCGTCAGCCTTTAGTGGCTACAGACAATGTAAATAAGTTTGATGTACTTGTAAATGTTTGCGGTGGTGGTTTCACAGGCCAGGCCGGAGCTATCAGACATGGTATATCAAGAGCACTTCTTCACGCAGATGAGGAGTACAGACCAACTTTAAAGAAGGCAGGATTCCTTACAAGAGATCCAAGAATGAAAGAGCGTAAGAAATACGGTCTT